>Ga0315287_10000792_pt1 | contig 28205 bp, 28 predicted proteins | sample YL17G11_0_MG_FD_205037 | JGI IMG/M metagenome (GOLD analysis project Ga0315287, IMG submission 205037) | Sediment microbial communities from Yellowstone Lake, YNP, Wyoming, USA - YL17G11_0 | ecosystem: Environmental > Aquatic > Freshwater > Lake > Sediment | place: USA: Wyoming | collected... | reverse complement strand
TGGAAAAATATATAGTTGATTTAGCAGAAATTTGTGCTACAATTATAAGTTCGCATGATCAATATTAATAAGGTAAAGACATATTCGGTTAAGGCGAGGGCGAGCAAGGTCAATCTCAATGACTTTGCTAAGCCGCCGGTAAAGAAGAGGAGTTTTGTAGAGTTCTATCGCTCTTTGCCCAAGATACTGAAGGCACAAGACTTACAGGCAGTTTGCGAGGCAGTGGTAAGGGCGCGCAAAGCTAAGAAGGCAGTTATTTTTATGGCCGGTGCCCATGTTATTAAATGCGGGCTTAATCCTGTAATTATTGAGCTGATTAAAAAGAAAATAATTACCTGCATTGCTTTAAACGGCGCAGGTATAATTCATGATTTTGAAATTGCCCTGCAAGGCAAGACTTCTGAAGACGTAGCGGAAAATTTAAAAGACGGAAAGTTCGGGATGGGCCGCGAGACTGCGGATTTTATCAACAACGCCATCAAAAGCGGTGTGCGTCGAGGATTGGGTTTAGGCTATGCTGTGGCCAGCAAAATCAGCGAATCTAAGCTCCCCTTTAAGAACTTAAGCATTCTTTATCATGCCTATCAAAATAAAGTTCCGGTTTGCGTATTTATGGCCATAGGCACGGATATAATACACCAGCATCCTTCTTTTGACGGTGCGCTCGCCGGAGAGGGAAGTCTGAGAGATTTTCATATTTTGACGGAAAATCTCTCTCAATTAAATAACGGTGGCGTGGTCTTAAACTTTGGCTCAGCCGTGATATTGCCGGAAGTATTTTTAAAGGCCTTAAATTTAGGCCGAAATTTAGGCCATAAAATTAAGGATTTTGTGGCAGCAAATTTTGATATGATTTACCACTACAGGCCTTTGCAAAATGTCGTAAGCAGGCCGGTGATGAGCGGCGGCAAAGGTTATTATATCGTCGGCCATCACGAGATAATGCTTCCTCTTTTAGCCCAGGCAGTAATCGAGAAGATATGAAAAATTTAAAGTCCATAGTCAACAAATTTCCCAAGGCCAATATATTAGTTATCGGTGATTTAATCCTGGATGAATACATCTGGGGCAGTGTGGATAGGATTTCGCCTGAAGCCCCGGTTCCGGTAGTCTGGGCCAAGAAAAAGACTTATGTGCCCGGGGGCGCGGCGAATGTTGCCAATAATATCCGTTCGCTTGACGCAAAAGTTTGTTTAGTGGGAGTTATAGGCAAAGATGAGCATAAAGAGATTTTGTTGTCGGAGTTAAGAAAACGAAAGATAATTACTCGAGGAATTTTTACCGAAGCGAAAAGGCACACTACGGTCAAGACGCGTATCGTTGCCGGGCATCAACAGGTAGTAAGAGTGGATTGGGAACACACGGATTCATTGGCTAAAGAACTGAACCAGAAGATTCTTAAATTCATCAGAAGTTCTCTAAATGATTTTGATGCGGTAATCATTGAGGATTATGGCAAGGGAGTAATAAATATAGATTTGTTAGAGGAGCTCATTCAGCTGGCCCATATGCATAAGAAAATCATCACCGTTGACCCCAAGGAAGAACATTTTCAATATTATCACGGCGTAACTTCTATTACGCCTAACCGCAAAGAATTAGAAAATGCTATAAGAAATCTGAAAATTAAAGACACGACAAACAGATTTAAAATGAATACGGATAAGCTTTTTACGGATAAAGATATAGATTTGGCCGCAAATGAAATCATGAAATATTTAGACCTGGAATCTCTTTTGGTTACTTTGGGCGAGCACGGAATGAGAATTTTTGATAAAAATAATCGCATCACCCATATACCTACAGTGGCCCAGGAGGTTTTTGATGTTTCGGGTGCTGGAGATACGGTAATTGCCTGCTTTACCTTAGCCCTTTCTTGCGGCGCCACTAAATTAGAAGCCGCGCATATTGCCAATTTTGCTGCGGGGATTGTGGTCGGCAAGGTTGGAACTGCAGTTACCAATCGTAAAGAATTATTAGCGAGGATAAAATAAAAAATGGATGTAATTGGCGTAATTCCGGCAAGATATTCTTCTACGCGTTTTGAAGGCAAGGTATTAGCCGAAATCTTAGGTAAGCCTATGATACAGCATGTCTGGGAATGCGCCAAACAGGCCATGGTTTTGGATGATTTAATTATTGCCTGCGATGATGAGCGCGTGGCTCAGGCAGCCAGGGAATTCGGGGCTAACGTAGTTTTGACTGCCAAGGGCCATGCTTCAGGCAGCGATAGGATTAGCGAAGTGGTAAATCCTTTGGATGTAAGAATAGTCATCAATATCCAGGGGGATGAGCCATTGATACATCCGATCATGATTGATACATTAGCCCAGGCCTTACTTGATGATGATACGGTTTGTATGGCTACGATGATGAAAAAGATTGATAATCAGGAAGAGTTAGATGACCCGCATGTAGTTAAGGTAGTGGTGGACAAAAATAATTTTGCCTTGTATTTCTCCCGAGCAACCATTCCTTTTCATGCCCGGAATTCCGAGGTAAAATCCCCGGTTTATTATAAACACATCGGGCTATACGGCTACACTAAGGATTTTTTGTTTACCTATAGGAATTTACCCGTTTCACATCTGGAGAAGATAGAGGCCTTGGAGCAGTTACGCGTTCTAGAAGAAGGTTTCCGGATTAAAGTTATCGAGACCAAATACGATACTATTGGCGTGGATACGCCTGAGGATTTAGATAGAGTGAAAGAATATTTAGAAAAAGAGAAAATATAATGTTGCAAATCCGGGTTAAGAATATAAAGATAGGCCAGGGCAACCCTTTAGTTTTAATTGCCGGGCCTTGCGTGATTGAATCAGAAAAGGCCTGCCTTGATACTGCCAAACGATTAAAAGATATTACCGAGAGAGCGGGCATTCCTTTTATTTTTAAATCCAGTTTTGACAAAGCCAACCGGCTCTCCATAGGTTCTTTTCGCGGACCGGGCTTAAAAAAAGGGCTGGAGATATTAAGCAAAGTAAAGCAAAAATTAAATCTTCCCATATTAAGCGATATCCATTGCCAGGAACAGATTAAAGAGGCAGCCAAAGTTTTAGATATCGTTCAAATCCCGGCTTTGTTATGCCGGCAGACGGATATTTTGGTTGCCGCAGCTAAGACCGGCAAGGCCATAAATATTAAAAAAGGCCAGTTTTTAGCGCCTTGGGATATTTTGCCGATAATCAAAAAGGTAGAGTCAGCAGGCAATAAATCTATTTTGATTACTGAACGGGGTGTTAGTTTTGGTTACAATAATTTGGTTTCGGATTTTCGCAGTTTAAGGATAATGCGTGACTTTGGTTATCCGGTTATATATGACGCCACCCACAGCATCCAGCTTCCCGGAGGCAAAGGCAGCTGTTCCGGCGGCCAGCGGGAATTTGTGGCCGGGCTTTCGCGGGCAGCAGTTGCCTTTGGTTGCGACGGTTTGTTTTTAGAGGTGCACCCTAATCCGGATAAGGCGCTTTGCGACGGCCCGAATATGATTAATTTAAAAGATTTAGAAAGGTTACTTAAACAAACTAGGAATATAGAAAGAACGCTATGAAGATAAATGTCGTTAAGCGGGCAAAAGAGGTTTTGGATATTGAGTCCTGCGCTATTTTAGTTCTTAAATCCCGGCTGGGCGCAAATTTCAAGCGCGCCTTGAATCTTATATTTAATACCAAAGGTAGGGTAGTGGTAAGCGGTATGGGTAAAACCGGAATTATTGCCCAGAAGTTCTCCGCCACTTTATCTTCTACCGGTACGCCGAGTTTATTTTTACACTCTGCCGAAGCAGTGCACGGAGATTTAGGCCGGGTAACCAGCGATGATGTAGTGGTGATAATTTCTAATAGCGGCTCAAGCGACGAAATAAAGCAACTCTTGCCTCTATTAAAAAAGATCGGGGCAAAGATTATTGCTTTAACCGGCAACACAAAATCTATCTTAGCGCAATATAGCGATGCGGTTTTAGATGTTTCAGTGAAAAAAGAGGCCTGTCCTTTAGGTTTAGCTCCTACCGCTTCAACCACCGCCACTTTAGCCATGACTGATGCCTTAGCGGTTTGTTTATTGGAATTAAAGGGTTTTAAGGAAAAGGATTTTGCCTTTTATCATCCCGGCGGTTTATTGGGCAAAAGACTGATTTTAAAGGTGGAAGACCTGATGCGCACCGGCAAAGCCAATCCTGTAGCCAGCCAGGAAAAAACTGTTTCCGAAGTCCTAGTTAAAATAACTCAGGCCCGCGCAGGTTCGGTTTCGATTGTAGATAAAAAAGGAAGGCTGGTAGGTATATTTACGGACGGAGATTTGCGTCGGCATATCGACAGCGATGCAAAATTAACCCGGCGCAAAATCAAGGAAGTAATGACCAGGAATCCCTGTACGGTTACCAAAGACAGGCTTGCGGCTGAGGCCATGCATCTCTTAAAAGATAGGAAGATCGACGAGATTCCGGTTATAGATAAAGACAGGCGGCCGGTGGGATTATTGGATGTGCAGGACCTTTTAAGGGCGGGTTTAGTTTGATGTTCGAATTGAAAGAAGATTTAAAAGATAGGGCCAAAAAGATTAAATTGTTACTTTTGGACGTAGACGGCGTCTTAACCGACGGAAGGATAATCTATGATTCGCGCGGCCGCGATATGAAATTCTTTGATGTCCATGACGGCATGGGCGTCCATGTTTTAAGGAAGATGGGGATAAAAACCATACTCATTACTGCCAAGGGCTCGAGAGCAATCAAACCGCGCGCAAAAGATATGGGCGTAGAGGAGATTTTGGAGAATATTTCTCCTAAGACCAAGGTCTTGGATAAAATCTTGAAGCAACACAAGGTTAGCGTGGATGAAGTATGTTTTGTCGGCGATGACTTAGTGGATTTAGGTTTAATGAAAAGAGTGGGTTTTCCCATTGCCGTGTTTAACGCGTGCCTCGAGATTAAACAGTCAGCCGCCTACATTACCTTAAGAGAGGGTGGCAGGGGCGCGGTGCGCGAAGTTGCCGAATTAATCCTTAAGGCCAAGGATAAATGGAAAGAGGTTATACGTTTCTATGCTATTTAAAAGTCTAAGGATTCCCCTTTTGCTTTCTGTTTTATTAATCTCAGGCGCCTTTCGTCTTTATGCCTTAGAACAACCGGCCCAGGATTCTGACCAGCAGATTAGAGACTTTTCTTTATCAGGATTTGGGGAAAAAGGTAAAAAGACCTGGGACCTTTCCGGAAAATCCGCAGATATATTTGACGAGGTAGTAAAACTTAAGGATGTAATCGGGAATCTCTACGGAGAGAAAGAAGATATTCAACTTACCGCGGATAAAGGCGACTTTAACAAGCTGGATGCTAAGGTGCACCTTGAGGATAACGTAGTTATTACTACCTCTTCAGGCACAAAGCTGACTACTGATTCATTAGATTGGGATAGAAAAAAGCAGCTCGTCAGTACCAAAGACCAGGTGAATATAGAAAGAGAGAGCATGGTTACGGAAGCCTTGGGCGCGTACGGCCAGCCGAATTTAAACAAGGTTACCTTAGAAAAGGATGTTACGGTAAACATCAACCCTGCAACTAACCCCAATACTGCCTCGTCCGCGAAGGAAAAAATAATTATTACCTGCGACGGGCCTTTAGAAATAGATTACGAGAAAAATATCGCTACTTTTAAAAATAATGTCAAGGTGGAAAATAAAGATAGTTCCATCTATAGCGATATCATGGATGTATATTTTTTCACCTCGGATAAAAGTGGCCCCAAATCCGATTCCAGTACCATGCTTATGGGCAGCAAGATAGAAAAGATTGTTTCGCGGGGCAATGTCAAGATTGTGCGCGGGGAAAATACCTCTTATAGCGATGAGGCGGTCTATACCGCCGCGGATAAAAAGATTGTCTTAAGCGGAAGGCCTAAATTGATCATATATTCCACGGAGGGTTTGAATGCACCTGCTGGAAATTAAGGATTTATCTAAATCTTATGATGGAAAAGAGGTAGTCAAAGGCATAAGCATCTTGGTTAAGCGCGGGGAAATCGTCGGGCTTCTCGGGCCAAACGGCGCAGGCAAGACTACGACCTTTTATATGGTTGTGGGAATCGTGGCTCCTAACCAGGGCAAGATTGTGTTTGATAATCAGGACATAACTTCCCTGCCTATTCATGAGCGGGCCCGTTGCGGCATAGGTTATCTTTCTCAGGAACCGTCTATATTTAGAAAACTTACCGTGGAAGAAAATATTATGGCAATTTTAGAGACTTTAAATATAAGCAAAACGGAAAGAAGGCGAAGGTTAGAGGCCCTGCTTGAAGAATTAAGGATATCGCATCTTGCTAAAAATAAGGCCTACACATTATCCGGCGGCGAGAGAAGGCGCTTGGAGATTACCCGGGCTTTAGTTACCAATCCGTCCTTTATACTTTTAGATGAGCCATTTTCAGGCATAGACCCTATTGTGGTTAACGAGGCCCAGGAGATTATCAAGGAATTAAAAGAAAAGGGGCTAGGGATTTTACTTACTGACCATAATGTAAGAGAGACACTCTCAATCACAGATAAGGCTTATTTGATTGCCGAAGGGAAGATACTTATTTCAGGTTCAGCCAACGAGTTAATTAACGACCCCAAGTCCCGCCAGATATATTTGGGTGATAAATTCCGCATGTGAGAAAGGAATTTAATGAAAACCGAAGTCAAGAAAATAGACAGCACCAAACGGGAAGTCAGCATTGAGGTCAGCGGCGAGATTGTAAAGAATAAATTTGAGGATGTGTTTAAGCGGATTGCTAAAGAGGCCAAGGTCCCGGGGTTCCGTCCCGGGAATGCCCCCCGCGACATCTTAGAGAAGAATTTTTCTTCGCTTGCCCATGAGCAGGCCTTGAAAGAATTAATCCCTGATATCTATAAGCAGGCAGTTGAAAAAGAAGGGCTCGATGTCATAGAATTGCCGAATATATCCGACGTGAAGTTGGATAGAAGCACTCTTTTTTTTAAGGCTATAGTGGAGGTAAGGCCGGAGATCGCGGTTAAGAATTACAAAGGCATCAAGGTTAATTGCCAAAAAATCGAGGTTAGCCCGGACGAGATTAAGCGCAACCTTGATTCTTTGAAGGAAGCCAGGAAGGCTGCCGCTATAGATGAAGGATTTAGCAAGAGCTTAGGTTATCCTAATGTAGCAGAATTAGAGAAGGCAGTAGAAAGGCAAATGTTAATTCAGAAAGAAAACCAGCAGCGGCAGAAGATAGAGAGTGAAATTATCGAACATATCCTGAAGGATTTAGATTTTAAATTGCCTCAATCCTTAATTGATAGGCAATTAGAGGATTTACTCAGGCAGGCAAAATTAGACCTGGCGCTTAAGGGTTTTCCCAGGGACAAGATTGATGAGCAGGAGAAGGCCTTAGTTAAAGAATTAGAGCCGCAGGCAAAAAGCCAAGTCAAGACCTACTTAGTCCTCGCCGAGATAGCTAAGAAAGAAAATATCCCTTTGGATGACCATATGCCGCAGAAGGTGATAGAGTTTTTGTTAAGAGAAGCGGACTGGCAAGTCTCGCCTTAAAAAAAGTGTCAATGTCATAAGTATCAGAGTATTAAAGAAAAGACTAGTTAAACTTTGACACCTTGATACCTTGACACTTTGATGCTCTAAAAAACGGAGGAAAACATGGACATAAAAATGCAGACTTTGATACCCATGGTTATTGAGCAGACACCGCGGGGTTATGAGCGGGCATACGATATTTATTCCCGTTTGCTTAAGGACCGCATCATCTTTATCGGCACGCCTATTGATGATATCGTGGCGAATTTAGTCATTGCCCAGTTATTATTCCTGCAGATGGAGGACGTGAACAAGGATGTTAATATTTATGTCAACTCGCCGGGCGGTTCGGTTACGTCGGGCCTGGCAATATACGATACCATGCAGTTTGTAAAATGCGATGTAGCTACTTATTGTGTGGGCCAGGCAACTAGTATGGGAGCGCTTTTATTGGCTGCAGGCGTAAAGGGAAAGCGTTTTGTCCTGCCTAACTCGCGGATTATGATTCATCAGCCCTGGGGCGGCATTCAGGGCGTAGCCGAAGATATTTCTATCCACGCCAAAGAAATCCTCAGGATGCGGGAAAAAATCAACGAGATATTAGCCTTGCATACGGGTAAGCCTTTAGAAAAGATCCAAAAAGATACTGACCGCGATTATTTTATGTCCGCGCAGGAAGCTAAAGATTACGGAATAATTGACGAGGTAATTGTACCTGGCAAGAAGAAATAAATGAAAAAGTGTCAATGTCTCAAAGTATCAGAGTATCAAAGTAAAAACTACTTAAACTTTGACACCTTGATACTTATGACACTTTGATACTTTAAAACACGGAGGATTTCATGAGGAAGAGTTACTTATTGACGCCCGGGCCAACACCCATACCGCCGCAGGTTGCCGAGGCAGAAGCCAAACCCATTATTCATCATCGCACACCCCAGTTTCAGGCAGTATTAAAAGAGGTAAGCGAAGGGCTAAAGTATGTTTTTCAGACCGCAAACGATGTCTTTATACTTGCTTCTTCCGGGACAGGGGCAATGGAGGCAGCGGTAGTAAATTTGTTATCGCCTGGCGATACAGCCATAACCGTGCAAGGCGGAAAATTCGGCGAGAGATGGACGGAGATTTGCAAAAGTTACGGCATTAATGCCGAGATTATTGACGTAGAATGGGGCAAAGCGGTATCGCCCGATGAAATAAAGAATAGGATTAAGAACTCCAAGGCAGGAATTAAAGCAGTATTTACTACGCTTTGCGAGACTTCCACCGGCGTAGTTAATGATATTGCGGCGATTGGCAAAGTGGTAAATGATACCGACGCTGTCTTGGCCGTAGATGCCATCAGCGGCCTAGGCGCAATTGATTTAAAGACCGATGCCTGGTTTTGCGATGTAGTAGTTTCGGGTTCGCAAAAAGGCCTGATGCTTCCTCCGGGATTAGGTTTTATTTCAGTAAGCCCTAAGGCCTGGAAATTAATCGAAACTTCAAAGTCTCCAAAATACTATTTTGATTTAAAAACCGCCAAAAAAGCGCTCGCTCAGACTGACACGCCGTTTACTCCCGCGATTACTTTAATCATTGCTCTTTCTGAGTCTTTGAGGATGATGAAACAGGATGGTTTGGAGAATGTAATCTTGCGCCATAAAAAGATGGCTAATGCCGCGCGTGCAGCAATTAAGGCTTTAGGATTGGAATTATTTGCGCCTCTATCCTCTTCGGATGTAGTGACGGCTGTAAAAATTCCCCAGGGTATCGAGGGTGAGAAGCTTGTCAAAACTATGCGCGATACTTATGGCGTGACTATTGCCGGAGGCCAGTCAGAATTAAAGGGCAAGGTTTTTCGCATTGCCCATATGGGCTATATTGAAGAGTTTGATATTATTATCTGCCTTGCCTGCCTGGAGAAAGTTCTCTATCAGATGGGTTATAGTTTTAAATTGGGTTCAGGTGTAGCAGCAGCTGAGGAAGTATTTTTAAAATAAGTGAGTCCGCCAAAGTTCTGTGGCGGACGAACTTACCCAGCACTAATTTTATGAAACGCTCGAGATGGCTCATAGGCGTAGATTTGCAGTATCCCTTAAGAGATAAAGATAAGGCTTTATAAAAATTAGTGCTGGGTTTAATTCCTGCCTGCCGGCAGGCAGGCGCAGACGCTTCGCTATAACTTACGTCGCTACTCATTAAACAATACTCCGTAAGTTATCTGCTAACTAAAGGAGGCTTGAATGTACAAGATACTGGTGAGCGATCCATTATCTGAGGCAGGCATTAAGATATTAAAGGATGTAAAAGAATTTCAGGTCGATGTAAAGGCTGACTTAAAACCTGAAAATTTAAAAGAAATAATTAAGGATTATGATGCGCTTATTGTCAGGAGCGCGACTAAAGTAAATAAAGATGTCATAAATCAAGCCGCAAAATTAAAGGTTATCGGACGGGCAGGCGTGGGTTTGGATAATGTGGATTTAGAGGCAGCCACCCAAAAGGGTATTATTGCCATGAATACGCCCGCAGGAAATACTATTTCTACCGCCGAACACACAATTAGCATGATTCTGTCTCTTTCCAGGAATATTCCCCAGGCCAATGCCTCAACCAAAAAAGGCGAGTGGAAGCGTTCTAAGTTTATAGGTGTTGAGCTTTACAATAAGATACTAGGTATAGTCGGCTTAGGTAGAATTGGTTCTGAGGTAGCCAAGCGCTGTTTGTCCTTTGGGATGAAGGTCTTAGCCTATGACCCATTTTTATCACGCGAGGTTGCTGAGCGTCTGGGTATTGAGATAGTGGAATTAAAGGATTTATTTGAGCGTTCGGATTATATTACGGTTCATACGCCGCTAACCGAAGAGACTAAGCATATGATTTCGACTAAAGAATTTGCCCTGATGAAAACAGGCGTGCGTATCGTCAATTGCGCGCGCGGTGGAATAATTGATGAGGCAGCGCTTATCAATGCCGTTAAAGAAGGTAAAGTTGCAGGCGCAGCCCTGGATGTTTTTGAACAGGAGCCGATATCTGCGGAGAGCGAGCTCCTTAAGTTAGATAATGTGGTGGTCACTTGCCACTTGGGTGCCTCGACAGAGGAAGCCCAGGTAAATGTAGCGGTGGAAATTGCCGAATGCGTGCGGGATTATTTGTTAGGCCGGGGCATTCGCAATGCTGCCAATTATCCTTGCTTAGAAGCCGAGGTATGCAGGGCTGTGGACCCCTATATAAATTTAGCCGAGAAACTGGGTTCATTTAGCAGCCAGTTAGTAGAAGGGAGGTTACAGGAGATAAATTTAAATTACAGCGGCCAGCTGGCCCAATATGAAATCAGACCGATAACTTTAGCCCTGGTTAAAGGATTGCTTAAGCCCATCTTACAGGATACGGTGAATTTTATCAATTCAGTTTCTTTGGCTAAGGAAAGAGGCATCAAGATTAATGAGATAAAATCCTCCCAAGAAGAGGAATTCGTCAATTCCATTCAGTTAGAGATAAGAACCGATAAGGAAAGCAAGAAGATTGTGGGCACGCTTTCTCCGAATAGACTTCCGCGCATTGTTAAAATTGACGATTATTATGTTGAGGTATCGCCGCAGGGCGAGATGATTGTTATCCAGAACTGGGATAAGCCGGGGATCATCGGCAACTTAGGCACGCTTTTAGGCAAGCACAATATCAATATAGCCGCGATGACCTTTGGCCGGGAAAAGCCGGGAGGTAAAGCTATTTCAGTATTAAATGTGGATAGTCCTGTATCCCCGGAAGTCCTGGATAAGGTAAAAAAGACCGAGAACATTTTGGGAGTGAAGGTGATAAGACTATGAGCACAGAAGGCAAAACTTTGCAACAAAATTTAAAATTTTACGTTTTAAGTTTTAGTTTTGCGCTTTTCGCTTTGAGCTTTGCGCTTAATTGTTTTGCCAAAGAGATTACTATACTCTATACTGGCGAGACGCATGCCATGCTTTATCCCTGCAATTGCCCAATAGAGCCGGATGGCGGGATTGCTCGTCGCGCCGCTCTGATTAAACAATTAAGAAAAGATAATCCCGATAGTTTGCTCTTAGATTCCGGCGGATTTTTTGCCGGCGGTCTAACGGATGAATATACGCAGAATACCCAAATGGATATGCAGCGCACAAACGTTAATCTTAAGGCCATGGAGTTAATGCAGTATGATGCCGTAACTATCGGAGATGACGAGTTTAATTTCGGCAAAGAATTTTTGCTGGATAATATTACTAAAGCTAAAGCCAAAATGCCGGTTTTATCCTCTAATATTCAGTCGGAACAGTTTAGACCTTATCTGATTAAAGAAATCGCAGGGATAAAAATAGGCATAATCGGCGTAACTACGCTTTATGCGCAACAGAAGGCAGGAGAGGTTAAATTTATTGAGCCTAAATCAGCGGTTAAACAGGCAGTCCAAGAGCTAAAGAAAAAAGGCGCAGATATCATTATCCTTTTAAGCCATTTAGGCGAGAGCGAAGATTTAAAGTTAATTAGAGAGATTGAAGGTATAGACATATTGATATTAGGCCATAGCCGCAGCAAGGAAGAATCTACTCAAAAATTAGACTCGACGATAATCTTAAGGCCATCCTGGCAGGGCCGCAGGCTGGGCAAATTATCCTTGAGCGTCACGGATAAAAAAATAAGCGGTTATAAACATGAAGAACTGCGTCTCTCGGATAAGATAAGCGATGATCCGGAAATTCTTGCTATTTTACCGCGCTGTTTTTCGGACAATAATTGCCGCAAGGAAGGCTTAATCGGAAAATGCGAAGGGGCGGGAAGCCTGAAGGCCAGTTGCGCGTTTAGCGAAGCGGCTAAGGTTAGCCTTTTGGTTATTTTGCCTAAGCTATGCGCAACTTGCAATCCCAGCGAATCAATAAATTTTTTAAAAAAGTCATTTCCCGGCCTGGTCGTTTCTTACTTATATTATCCTGACCCCAAGGCCGATAACATAATCAGAGATTTTGAGGTTAAGGGGCTTCCGGTTTATCTTCTAGGCAAAGAGGCAGAGAAGGAAAACGGCTTCGACGCCTTAAAGGAGAATTTAATCATTAAAGGCGATTATTGCATGTTAAAACCGCAATTTATAGGGTTCTCTTATTTCTTGAACCGCAAAAATATCAAGGGCAAATTCGATTTATTTGCGAGTTTATTTGATAAAAATGCGGTAGAGCTATTAAGGGTGATGAGAAAATTTAACCCCGCAATACATTTTTTAGCGACTGAACAGCAGGACGCCTTTGACGCGGTTAAGGGCGTTCTTGAGGTTGAAGAGTATCTGCGCTCGGTCTGTGTGCAAAAATATTATCCGGAATCCTTTTGGGATTACATTACTTGTCGGGCAAAAAATATCAATACTTCCTGGTGGGAAGATTGCGCAGAGAAGTTAGACCTCAATAAGATAAAAATTTGCAGCCGCAGCCAAGAAGGAAAATCGCTTTTGAAAGAAAATATCAGTCTTAATAAAGAATTAGAGATTATGTTCGGCCCTGTTTATCTTTTGGATAATCAAGAGATATTCGGCTCAAAGGGCGTACCCACAGAGGAAGAACTTAAGCAGATTCTTAAGAATTAAGTTATTTTTACAAAATAAAAAAAGACATCCTGTAAAGCCTATAAGATGATTACACGGATTTTAAAAACAGATTACACAGATTACTGACGAAAAACTTATCTGTGCAATCTAGTCTTTAATCTGTGCAATCATACCTTTATTTATTTGACAGGGCACTATAAAAAAGGGGAATGATATGACTAAACCCAAAATTTATCTTATTGATGTCACTAATCGCGACGGAGTTCAGACTTCCCGCATCTGCCTTTCTAAATTAGAGAAGACTATGATTAATTTATACCTGAATGAATTCGGGGTATTCCAGTCCGAGTTTGGATTTCCGGTAACGCACCATGAAACAAATTATCTTAACGCAAATTTAGAATTAGCTAAACGGGGGGCGCTTTCTCCCATTCGTTTAGGCGGGTGGCTGCGGGCAACTAAAGAAGACGCCCATACCGCATTCAAACTGATTCCACAGATAGAACACGTGAATCTATCTATTTCAACTTCTGACCAGATGATCATCCACAAATTTAAAGGTAAACTCGACCATACTACAGTAATCAAAGAGATGACTGAGGCAGTAAAAGAGGCAACTAAATCCGGGGCCAAATCTATCGGAGTAAATGCCGAAGATGCCTCGCGTACCAGGATGGAATATTTAATCGAATTTTCTTTGGCAGCTAAGGAGGCAGGGGCAGAAAGGATACGCTACTGCGATACCTTGGGCTGCGATACCCCTTTTACGATTTATGAAAGGATAAATTCACTTGCCCAAGCAGTGAAGATGCCTGTTGAAATTCACTGCCACAATGATTTGGGTTTGGTGGTGGCTAATTCTATTGCCGGCGCTAAAGCCGCCGTTGATTGCAGTCAGGATGCCTACATTAATACTTGCGTTAACAGCATGGGCGAGCGCGCAGGTAATGCGGACCTCGTTTCTGTAGTCTTAGCTATAAAATACGGCAGCGGCATGCAGGACTATCATCTCGATGAGAAGATAAATTTAAAGATGGCCTGGAAGATTAGTAAATACGCCTCCTATGCCTTTGGAGTCCCTATACCTATTAACCAGCCGGGAGTCGGCGCCAATGCCTTTGCCCATGAATCCGGGATCCATGCCGACGGCGCTTTAAAGGACAGGCGCAATTACGAACTTTATGATTTCGAAGAATTGGGCCGGGGCGAGCCGGAAATAATTGAAACCGGACGTAAAATTACTGCCGGAGAATATTCCGGGATTAAAGGCTTCAGGAATGTTTACGATAAATTAGAAGTCCCTTTCCGCGATGACCAGGAAGCCGCCAAGATTCTGGAGTTGGTGCGTTATGCCAATGTCCATAACCAGAAGCCTTTGGTTGACGATGAGCTGAAGTTTATCGCCCAATACCCGGATATTGCCCGCAAAATATTTACGATGTCGCCATAGTTTAATACAAATGAATATTATTGTAGTCGGCACACAATGGGGAGACGAAGGCAAGGGTAAGATAATCGATATCTTATCGAAAGAAGTGGATTATATCGTGCGCTATCAAGGCGGCAGTAATGCAGGCCATACCGTTATAGTTAATGGCAAAGAATATATCTTTCATCTTATCCCTTCGGGAATCTTGCACAAAGCTAAAATCTGCTGTATCGGAAACGGCGTGGTAGTTGATCCTCTAGTCCTGATGAAAGAAATCCGGGATTTATCCAGAGGCGGCATCCAGATTAATAATTATTTAAAGATCTCATCTTTAGCCCATGTGATTTTGCCGTATCATAAAATCTTGGATCAACTGCGCGAGACGAAAAGGGCGAACAAAATAGGCACAACCGGAAGGGGCATTGGCCCTTGTTATGCGGATAAAATAAATCGCTGCGGCATAAGGATAGCCGAGCTTTTAAACCCTAAAGTTTTTCGCGATAAATTAAAGGATAATTTAAAAGAGAAAAATGAAATTTTTAAGAAAGTGTATCGCCACCCGGGATTTGATTTCAATAAGATTTATCGGGAATATTTAAGCTACGGTAAATTGCTCTCCAGATACATCTGCAATACCGCCCAGTTATTAAACCAGGCAATTAAGGACAAGAAAGATATTCTCTTTGAAGGCGCCCAGGGCACATTTTTAGATATTGATTTTGGGACCTATCCCTTTGTTACTTCTTCTTCGGCTACTGCCGGCGGGGCATGCATTGGCACAGGCATCTCGCCGGTAAAGATAGACAAGGTTATTGGCGTAGCCAAGGCCTATACCACCAGAGTCGGGGAAGGGCCTTTTCCTACCGAATTTCCGCCTGTCTTTGAAAAATTCATGCGCGATAAAGGCAATGAATTCGGCGCAACTACAGGAAGGCCGCGCAGATGCGGTTGGTTTGACAGCATAATGGTAAAAGAGTCTATTCTCATCAACGGTATCTCGGAGTTAGCCATAATGAAGCTCGATGTATTGGATGGATTAAAGAGCATAAAAATATGTACTGCCTATAAATATAAAGGTAAGATGTTTAAAACATTTCCTTATGATTTAGAGGTCTTAAAGAAAGCAAAGCCTGTTTATAAGGAGATGCCTGGTTGGAGTCAAGCCGTAAACAACCTAATGCATTATAAAGAGTTACCTTTCAGGGCAAAAGCTTATCTTTCAAGACTTCAAGATATCCTTAATACCAGAATTTCTATGATTTCCGTGGGTTCTTCTCGGAATGCAACTATATTTTTATAAGTGAAGACATAAGTTATGCCTGCCTGCCGTCAGGCAGGGAGCTTGCTATCTAATGTGTATAAGCGACATAACTTATATGTCTGAACTTACCCCGCCCTTTCTTACTGCATAGCGTCGCTTCGTAGTAGGAAAGGGCGGGGTTAATTCGCAGACGGCTTCGCCTACAACTTATGTCGTTTATGCTCCATAAGTTGTCTGCTCATTAAAACTCTTGACTAAAATTATTGATTGTGTTATAGTTTAAGTCTCAAAGAATAAGGAGGAAAGTCATGAAAAATCAATTATTAAAAGTGATATTAACCGTATTATTAAGCCTTACCTTTGCAGGATGCAGCTTTGTTTTTCAGACCGGTAGGCGCTCAGACGTGCAAAAAATTGAGGAGTTGTCCGGCCAGCTTGACGAATTAAATCAGGCTAAGAGGCTCCTGGAAGACAGGTTAAAACAGGAGATTCAGGATAAACAGGTAAGGTTACAGATGATGGAGAAGGGCCTGGTTATTACTTTTGTTGCCGATGTTTTGTTTGATTCAGGCAAGGCCAAGATAAGAAGCGAGGCTTATCCTATATTAGATAAGGTGGCAGTGGTTCTAAAAGAGAACGTGCCGGAATTCAATGTGGGTATCGAAGGCCACACCGATAATCAGCCAATTAAGTCATCGGGTTGGAAATCAAACTGGGAACTCTCCGCTTCCCGGGCTTTAATGGTCCTGCATTATCTCGCCGGAGAAAAAGGAATAGTGCCGGAGCGCCTGTCAGCGGTTGGATACGGCGAATATCGGCCTGTGGCTTCGAATGATAACAAGGAAGGACGGCAAATGAACCGCCGAGTAGAAATTGTTATTTTGCCGCAAGTGAAAAAAGTAAAAGAAACAGGAAAATCGAAAAGCTTAGAAACGAAAGAGAACCTTAAATAATAACTTATTCGTCTTTATACTAATACAGTCATGGAGGTTTTATGGAGGAGAATATAAAAGAGAGAATTATCTGGATATTGTGCATACTGACAGTAATATTTTTGATTTTTGCCGTGAGCTCTTGTAGCAATGCCGGCCGGCAGAAAAAGGCCTTTGAGAAAGAAATGGCCATGAGGTTAGATTTGGACGAGAAGATGACTAAGTTCTCACAGGATAAGGCAAACTTCGAGGCGAAGTTAAATAGCCTGAATGAGACATTAGAAGAAGAGAAGGCAGCGCATCAGGCCAGCAAAAAGGCATTGGTCCAGGAGCAGTTAGCAAATCAGACCCTGAAAGAAGAATTAGAGAAGGTAACTAAGCTTAAAGAAGCGCTCGAAGAAGATTTAAAAGAGGCATTGGTCACGAGCAAGTCAGGAACGCCTAAAAAATGATATAAAAAAGGGGAGGGAGAAAACGGACTTCTGTTCGTAAAAGGGATCTTAATCCCTTTTTTTATTATCATACCCGGAGGTGGATGATGGCGATGTTGAATAGGATTAAAACAAAATTAAAAAAGATAGCCCAGAAAAAGAGCGGGCTAAAAGCGGCCAAAGAAGTTTCGACGAGAAAAGCCCCAAGCAAAGAACCGGAAAGGGTAAGAGGACAAGCCTTGGGTATCCAGGAAATGACCGTAGAGAAGTCTAAGTTCTATACCGGTCAAGTGGTAAGGGCGCCCCGGGCCATGCCCCAAGATTTACCTGCTAAATATGGCCAGGATAAGATTGTATTGCAGGTGCGCGATCCCTGGTGGATACACGCCTATTGGGAACTTCAAGATTCAACCCTGGAGAGATTAAGAAATGAATTAAAAGATGAATTTCACCAGGTCAGGCGGATACTCCGCGTTTATGATGTAAGCAATATTATATTTAATGGCAAGAATGCGCACAGATCTTTCGATATCTATATCCATGACTATTCCAGTAATTGGTATATTGATACGGGCGGCCCGGGCAGGTCATGGTGTGTAGATTTAGGGCTGCTTCTTCCCGGCGGCAGGTTTATTACCATCGTGCGTTCCAATACAGTCTTGACACCTTTAGAAGGTCCTTCTCGGATTACCGACGAAGAATGGATGATCCCAGAAGATATGTTTGCCCGGCTTTACGGTATGGGTTTTGGATTTGGGCGCAGTTCTCCTGTAGGTAAGGCCGCAGAGAGGATGAGAAGAGAGCTTTTCTCAGGCATCCTTGCTTCCCCGGGAATTACCTCTGTGACCAGTCCAGCAAAGAGAATACCTAAAGAGAGGAAATTCTGGCTGATAGTAAACACCGAATTGATTGTCTATGGCGCAACCGAGCCCGATGCCAGGGTTTTTGTTCAAGGCAGGGAAATAAAGTTAAGGCCTGATGGGACATTTAGCTTACGCTTTGCTTTACCTGATGGCAAGCAAGTCATTCCTGTTAAAGGGGTTTCTTCTGACAACCTCGAAGAGCGCACCATTACTCCCATAGTCACGAAAGAAACTAAGTAAATTCGCACAATAACTTATGTCGGAGAAGATCAAAATAATTGGTCCCTGCCTGCCGGCAGGCAGACATAAGTTATGTGCTCATTTAATATGAATAAAGGATATCTTTGTCTAGTTTTGCATAGCCATCTTCCTTTTGTCAGGCATCCGGAGCACGAATATTTTCTAGAGGAGGATTGGCTGTATGAAGCTATTACGGAAACCTACACTCCCTTGATTTCTGTATTCGAAAAGTTGTTAGACGATAAGGTTGATTTCCGGCTGACCATGTCTTTGACCCCTACCTTGATATCAATGCTCCAGGATAAACTCCTGCAGGATAGATACCTAAGGCATATTAACAGATTGATTGAGTTAGGGCATAAAGAAGTTGAGCGCACCCGCTGGCAACCTGAGTTTCAGAATTTGGCGAATATGTATTTAGGTAAGTTTTATTCTGCCAGGAATATGTTTGAGAGGTATCATCACGACCTGGTGAATGCCTTTAAGGCTTTTCAGGATGCGGGGAAATTAGAAATAATTACCTGCGGCGCGACGCACGGTTTCTTTCCATTGATGGAGGTTACGCGGGTTTCGATAAAAGCCCAGGTTCAGGTTGCGGTGAGCCATTACGAAAAGGTATTTGGCAGAAAACCTAAGGGTATATGGCTGCCTGAATGCGGTTATCATCCCGGCTATGACGAAATACTTAAAGAAGCGGGAATAAAGTATTTCTTTTCCGATGCCCACGGCGTATTGCACGCGACCCCACGGCCAAAATACGGGGTATTTGCCCCTGTATATTGTAAGTCTGGGGTGGCTTGTTTTGGCCGGGATTTGGAATCCTCAAAACAAGTCTGGTCTTCTATTGAGGGCTACCCCGGTGATTATTATTATCGCGAGTTTTACCGCGATATCGGTTTTGACCTGGATTACGATTACATCCGGCCATATCTGCATACCAGCGGGATGCGCACAAACATAGGAATAAAATATTATCGTATCACCGGCACCTCTGACTACAAGGAGCCGTACATCCCGCACCTGGCGCAACAGAAGGCAGCGGAGCACGCAGGGAATTTTACGTTCAATCGCGAAAGGCAATTCGAGTATCTTTTTGATTTTATGGGCAAGAAAGCCATGATTGTTTCTCCTTATGACGCAGAATTATTCGGGCATTGGTGGTACGAAGGCCCGATGTGGCTGGATTTTCTTATGCGCAAGATCGTCTTTGACCAGGATACAATCCGGCTGATTACTCCCTCCGAGTATCTTGCTGAGAATCCGCGCAATCAAGTAGCCATGCCTTCGTTATCCAGCTGGGGCTGGAAGGGATATAATGAAATGTGGCTACAGGGGCCTAGTGATTGGATTTATCCGCATTTACATAAGGCATCCGAGAGGATGGTTGAATTGGCCAGGGATTTTCGCGATGCTAACGGCACATTAAAAAGGGCATTGAATCAGGCCTTGAGAGAATTGCTCCTTGCCCAGAGCTCTGATTGGGCATTTATTATGGCAACCGGCACGCATTTTAGTTATGCCGTAAAACGCACTAAGGAACATCTTTTAAGATTTACCCGTCTTTACGAAGATATCAAAGCCAACTCCATTGACGAAGAGTGGCTTTCGGATATCGAATACAAGGATAATATATTCCCGGACATAGATTATCGCGTCCACCAATAAAATCCAAATTAAAGGCAATAATTTAACATATAGTTTAATGTTCTCATGGCTGATATACCTCAACATATCGCCATCATTATGGATGGCAACGGGCGCTGGGCACAGGAAAAGGGCTTAAGGCGCATCGTGGGTCACCGGGAAGGGATAAAGCGGGTTAAAGAGATTGTCAGGGTTGCTGCTGGGCTGGGGATTAAGGTGGTTACCTTCTTTGCTTTTTCTACTGAGAATTGGGTCCGGCCCAAGAAAGAAATTGATATGCTCATGCGCTCTTTGAGCCATTTTTTGGACCGCGAGATTAAAGAGTTAGATAAAAACAATATTAAATTTATGGCTATCGGAAGGGATGAGCCTATACCTAAATATATACAGGATAAAATCCGGCAAGCAGAGAATAAGACCAAGGATAACTCCGGCCTGATTGTGGTTTTAGCTTTAAATTATGGCGCAAGGCAGGAATTAGTAGATGCAGCCAAGAAATTCGCCGCCTCGGTTATTAAGGATGAGGCTAATTTAGAAGATTTAGATATCCAGAGTTTTAGCCGGTATCTTTATACCGCAGGCCTGCCTGACCCGGATCTTTTAATTCGCACCAGCGGCGAGATGCGCTTAAGCAACTTTCTGCTCTGGCAGCTTTCTTATGCTGAGTTGTATTTTCCTAAAAAATACTGGCCGGATTTTAAAATACAAGATTTAGAAATGGCAATAAGAGTTTATCAGAAGAGGCAGCGCCGGTTCGGCGCCGTGCTAAGCAAATAAGCCTTATAATATGCTAATCAAAAGAATAATCAGCGCGATCATAGTTATTTCTATTGTTGTTGCTACGGCATTTGTTGATTGGGCCTGCGCTTTGCTCATAACTCTCTTTATCATCGGCGGGCTCTTTGAGTTTTTTACGATGTTAGAGAAAAAGGGAATAATGATCTATAAGTATTTTGGTATTGGAATGGGGGCAATAATCCCCTTTTCCATACTCTTTCGTTTTGAGCCCACCAAGAGCTGGGAACTGCTTTTCATCGTCCTGGCTTTATTAGCCCTGATTCTCATGCAATTTCGGCGCCGCGAGAATTCGGGGGTTATTGTGGGTATTTCCACCACTATGTTCGGTATTCTTTATGTATCCTGGTTCTTCAGTTTTCTCATCAAGATAAGATATTTGCCTGGAGGGATAGGTTTGCTGGCAGCGATATTGCTGATGACAAAATTAGGCGACATCGGCGCTTATCTTATTGGTATGCGTTTTGGCAAGACTCCGTTAATGCCGCGTATCAGCCCCAAGAAATCCGTGCAGGGCGCAATAGGCGGGTTAATATTCAGCATATTAGGCGCGTTGATGAGTAAGTCATTTTTGCATTTAGGCAATTTAGCCGTTGTGCTTATGGGCCTTTCCTTAGGGTTGTTAGGGCAATTAGGCGACTTATCCGAATCGCTGATGAAGCGCGACTGCGGCATCAAGGACTCAGGGACTATTTTCCCGGGCATGGGCGGTTTTTTAGATGTAATGGATAGTTTGTTTTTCACTGCGCCGGTATTTTATTTTTATATGAGCGCAGTTTTAAAATAATGATTACACAGATTAAAATACAGATTCCACAGATTTAGTCGCCTCTTTAGAGCAATCCGTGTAATCTAGTTTTTATAAATCTGTGCAATCAATTTTAGAAAATGAAGCGGATTGCAATTTTAGGTTCGACGGGTTCTATCGGCAGAAGCACTTTAGAAGTGATCAGAGGTTTTCCGGATAAATTCTGCGCCCTCGCTTTAACTACAAATTCTAATATTGAAATTCTTAGCCAGCAAATAAAAGAATTCCATCCGGCTTTTGTTTGCGTAAGGGATGTAGGCGCGGGTTTAAGGCTAAGGTCAAGGCTCAACCTAAAGAATATCAGGCTCTTTTTAGGAGAAGATGGCTTAACCCAGCTGATTCAGCAGAAGTCAATAGATGAGATTGTCTTGGCCATAAGCGGTTCGGGTGCGCTTTTGCCTTTATTGAAGGCAATTGAGAGCAATAAGGATATTGCCCTGGCGAATAAAGAGGCATTAGTAATGGCAGGTTCCATCGTTATGCGTAAGGCGAGGAAGAATAAAATCAAGATTCTGCCCATTGATAGCGAGCAGTCGGCAATTTGGCAGTGTTTAGACGGCCAGAAAAAAGAAAAGGTAAAGCACGTTTATCTTACTGCCTCAGGGGGCCCTTTTGGGCAAACGGCTAAATTAGACCTTAAGGATATCTCGATAAAAGAAGTGCTTAAGCACCCCCGTTGGAAGATGGGCAAAAAAATCAGCGTTGATTCCGCTAACCTGATGAATAAGGGGCTGGAAGTTCTAGAGACGATGTTTTTATTTAATATGCCCTTGGATAAGATAAAGATTCTCATCCATCCCGAAGCAGTAATCCATTCGATGGTGGAATATATCGACGGAGCAATATTGGCCCAATTGTCTATTACGGATATGCGCATACCCATACAATATGCGCTTTCTTATCCGGAAAGGCTAAGGATGAGGCTTTCCAGCCTAGATTTTTGCAAATTAGAGAGATTGCATTTTCAAAAGCCGGATTTTAAGAGGTTTCCTTGTTTGGCTTTGGCTTATCGGGCAGCGGGCGAGTTGGGGACTATGCCTTGCGTATTAAATGCGGCGAATGAAGTTTGCGTAGAAGAATTCTTAAGGAAGAGGCTTAAATTTATTTCTATCCCTAAGATTATTGAGCAAGTTATGGATAGCCACCGCAATAAAAAGGCGCCTAATATAGATGGCATCTTTCGGGCCGATGCCTGGGCAAGGCAAGAGGCTCATAGATTTATTGGGAGCCTAAATTAGCTTATTTTAAGATAAACCTATGATTTCTTTATTCATCTTTTTATTAATTTTAGGCTTGTTAATCATTGTCCATGAATTTGGGCATTTTATTTTAGCCAAAAGATTGGGCGTAAAAGTTGAGCAGTTTTCCTTAGGCTTTGGCCCCAAGATTTTAAGCAAGAAGAAAAATGAGACACAATATATCATTAGTGCAATACCCCTGGGCGGATACGTTAAGCTTGCCGGGGATAATCTCGAAGAATATAAGGGCAGTGCCGAGGAATATTTATCCAAGCCGCCCCGAAAGCGCCTGGCCATAATAGTATGCGGCCCGTTACTTAATTATTTATTGGGTTTCCTGTGTTTCTGGCTCATATTCTTTGTGGGTTATCCTAATCTTGCTACCAAAGTGGGCGCTTTGGTAGACGGCTATGGAGCCCAGGCTGCGGGCATAAGAGTCGGCGATAAGGTTGTCGCTATAGACGGACAAAAGGTATATTTTTGGGAAGAAATGCAGAAGATTATTCAGCGCAAAAAAGATGCGGCAAAGGTGCAACTTAGTATCCTGCGCGACAACCAAGAATATACTATAGGGGTTGAGATTAAAGAGAAGAAAATTGATGACCAGCTGGGCCAAAAACGCAGCGTGGGGTTATTGGGTATAAGCCCGGGCGATGAAATTATCCAGGAAAGGCACAATCCGGCAGAGTCATTTCTTTTAAGCCTAAACAAAACCTGGGAACTCACCGCCCTAACTTATAAGGCGCTCTGGAGGATTATTAGGGGTAAATTATCCGTGCGTGAGTCCATGGCCGGGCCCTTGGGCATATTCCTGATAACTTCGAAAGCAGCGGATCTCGGCATAATAGCGGTTTTACATCTTATCGCGGTGTTAAGCGTTAGCCTGGCAATATTTAATCTCCTGCCTTTACCTTTATTGGACGGCGGGCACGTTGTATTATTGGCCGTCGAGAAAATCAGGGGCAAGCTCTTGAGCCTTAAGGCTGAACGCATTATTACCCAAGTAGGATTCAGCATTATCATTTCATTGGCCGTGCTTGTGACTTATAACGATATTTTAAGAATTTTTGGAGATAAGATTGCTAAGTTTTTTAAATAAGCGATAATGCCTCGTCAACTAAATAATATCATGATTACACTGATTATCCCGCTCAACAATCTTTTATCTAGCGGGATCCCGCGTCTAGCGGGAAAAGGCAGATTACACAGATAACATCACTGTCATTAATCTGTGTAATCTTTTCTAAAAATCTGTGCAATCAATACAATCATTATTTTTTAGACAAAGCGCGATGAGAATAATCAGGCGTAAGGCCAAGACCATAAAGATTGGCGATGTCTATATCGGCGGCAATCATCCCGTGGCCATACAGTCTATGGCCAAAACCAAAACCGCTGACGTAGAAGATACGATTAAACAGATAAAAGAGCTAGAAAAGGCCGGTTGCGAGATTGTGCGTTTAGCGGTAAGAGACGCACGCGATGCCAAGGCCTTAAAGAAAATTAAGTCAAGGACAGGTATTCCCATTGTAGCCGATATACATTTCGATTGGCGCCTGGCTTTAGAGGCTATAGATAGCGGCGTAGATAAAATAAGATTAAACCCCGGTAATATATATAGGAAAGAGCAAGTTAAAGAAATAGCCCGGGTAGCTAAGCTTGCCTGTATTCCTATAAGGGTGGGAGTAAATTCCGGGTCTTTAAAGAATCGTCAATCCAGCATAAGCAGCGCGATGACCAAGAGCGCCTTGGATTATATCAAGATTCTCGAGGGCCTGGGATTCGATGATATTGTAGTTTCCTTAAAGGCTTCCAATATTTTGGATACCATAGAAGCCTATCGTAAGATTTCCCGGCTTTGCGATTATCCTTTGCATCTGGGGGTTACGGCTACAGGCGCTCCAAATAGCGGCGCCATAAAATCGAGCATTGCTTTAGGGAGTTTGCTTTTAGCAGGGATCGGCGACACGATAAGGATCTCGCTTACGGATGATCCGGTTGAAGAAGTTAGGGTAGCCAGGGCTATTTTAGAAAGCTTAGGGCTGCGTCGTTTTGGGCCCCAGATTATCAGTTGTCCCACCTGCGGCAGATGCGAAGTAGATTTAGTAAAAATTGTCAAAGAGTTAGAGAAAAGACTGTCAACTGTCAACTGTCAACTGTCAACTCTGCCAGCGAAGGTGGCAGTAATGGGCTGCGTAGTTAACGGACCCGGCGAGGCGAAAGAAGCAGATATCGGCTTAGCCTTCGGTAAGAAAGAAGGATTGTTATTTAGAAATAGTCGGCCGATTAAAAAAGTACCCTTTTCTAATTGCCTAAGCACGCTATTGAAGGAAATGGAGGCCTTAAATGATCAAGGTGTATAAAGACAAAATAAGACGCAGGCTTATTTCTGAATATACCAGCTTACTTTCTCAAGACTCAATTGAAGTAAAAGACTTAGAAGAAGCGATTATCCGTATATTAGATAATATTATCTACCAGGAACACAGCCAATTACCGGGGCAGGATAAGAAAAAAATAATTAGTGACATGGTTAATGAATTCACCGGGTTTGGCCCGATAGAAAATCTCCTCAAAGATCCGTATATCACAGAGATTATGATTAACGGGCCAAAGAAGGTTTATATCGAGAAGAACGGCAAAACAGAGCTTACCGATGTAACTTTTGATGACGAACAGCAACTTTTATATTTAATCGAAAAAATTCTTGCGCCTACGCGCCGGCGCGTAGATGAATCCTATCCCTACACAGAAGTTTCTTTAAAAGACGGCTCGCGGGTAAATATTATTATACCGCCGCTGGCCTTAAACGGACCCACGGTAACAATAAGAAAATTCTTAAAAGAGATAAGCAAGGCAGAAGACTTAATGAGATTAGGCACGCTGGATAAACGTATGAGCGATTTTCTGATTGCCTGCATAGAGGCAAAGGTTAATATAGCGTTTGCCGGCTCGACCGGAGCAGGAAAAACCACTACCTTAAATGTCTTTTCTTCTTATATAAGCAATGACGAGCGTATTGTTACTATCGAAGATACTGCGGAATTACGCTTAAGCCAAGAGCACGTAGTAAGGCTGGAAGCCAGGCAGGCGAATATCGAAGGCAGGGGCGAGATAACCATAAGAGAGCTTTTTAAGAATTCTTTACGTATGCGTCCGGACAGGATTATCCTGGGTGAAATAAGAGGCGCAGAGGCCCTGGAACTGTTGCAGGCAATATGTTCCGGACACACAGGTTCTTTATCGGTAATACACAGCAAATCGCCGCAAGACTTCATATATAGGATTGAGACAATGATTCTGACTTCGGGCGTACCGATTAGCCTGGAGGCTATTCATCGCCAGATTGCCGCAGCGATTAATATTATTGTTCAACAGGAGCAATTATTGGATGGCTCAAGAAAGATTACTCATATAGCTCAAGTAAACGGTTTAAGAGAAAATCAGGTAGTGGTAGAAAACATATTCAGATATGAAATAGAGGGCGTAGATTCAGAAGGCAAGGTTAAAGGAAGATGGTTAGCTGCCGGAATAATTCCTGTTTTCTACCCTATATTCAAAAAGGCGGGTATAGATTTGCCGCAGGAGATTTTCAATAAGGATTAAATTATGTTATGGTCTGAGTGTTTTATCCCGACCCTAAAAGAAATACCGCAAGAGGCAGAGTCAATCAGCCATCAGCTCATGCTCCGGGCAGGCCTGGTGCGTATGCTTATGTCCGGAGTTTATTCGTATTTACCTTTAGGTTTAAAGGTATTGGATAACATCCAGAAGATTATCCGCCAGGAGATGAATTCCTGCGGCGCCTGCGAGTTATTGCTTCCGGCGTTACAGCCGTTAGATTTATGGGTTAAATCCGGACGGGATAAGGATATAGCCGAGGTGATGATCAGGTTTGTGGACCGAAGGGGCAGGAATCTTTGCCTAGGTCCGACCCATGAAGAGGTAATTACGGATTTGCTTAAAGATAACATTTCTTCTTACAGGCAATTGCCTTTAATCCTCTATCAGATCCAAACTAAGTTTCGCGACGAAATAAGGCCGCGTTTTGGTTTAGTGCGGGCCTGTGAGTTCATTATGAAAGATGCCTATAGCTTTGATAAGGATGAAGCAGGTTTAGATAAGAACTACAAGGCCATGCACCAAGCTTACAAGAATATATTTAAAAGATGCGGATTAGATTTTTTAACCGTGGAGGCAGACCCGGGAGTAATGGGCGGAAATATGTCGCATGAATTTATGGTCCCGGCCCAAGACGGAGAGGATTTAGTCTGGGTGTGCGCTAAATGTAAATTAGCCAAGACGTACTCCCGCCCAGCAATTGAATCAGACGCGGGAGAAGGAGAAAAAGATATTTGTCTTAAATGTAGCGTCAAATTAGAGAAGGTCAATACTATTGAAGTAGGGCACATTTTTAAATTAGGGACTAAATATAGTGCAGTATTAGGCGCGAATTTTATCGGACAACAAGGTAAGCAGCAGCCGATAATTATGGGCTGTTATGGCATAGGAGTATCGCGATTAATTTCCGCAATAATTGAGCAGGATCATGACCAGGACGGAATTATCTGGCCAGACGAAATTAGTCCCTTTAAGGTGATTATTTTGGCTTTAGATGTAACGGATAAAAAAATTAGGGAATTTGCCAGTGATATTTATAAAGAGTTACAAAAAAATGGCATTGAAACGCTCCTTGATGACCGCGATGAGCGGGCCGGGGTAAAATTTAAAGACGCTGACCTTTTAGGAATAAGCCTGCAGGTGATTATCGGACGCGATTTTTCAGAAAAAGATACCATAGAATTGAAGATTCGCCGGGAGAATAAAAAAATAATCAAGCCCAAGAAAGAAGTTTTAGAAGAGATAAAGAGGCAGATCAATGGATAGGCAGGCAATTATGGGGGAACTAAGAAGCATTATCGAAAATTTTCTCTTCTCCCAGGGCCTGGATTTAGTTGACCTTATCTTAAGATATGAAGGCAGGGATTTGGTCTTAAGGATTCTGGCAGATAAGCCGGAGGGCGGTATAAGCCTAGGTGAATGCGCTAACCTGAATATCCAGATAAGCCAGATTTTAGACGAGAAGGATACATCGAAAGAAAGATATATTATAGAGGTATTTTCTCCGGGTTTAGACCGGCCCTTAAGGACCAAAAGCGATTTTAGGCGTGCCTTAAATAAAAGAGTAAGGGTTTTCCTTAAAGAACCGATTAATGGCAAACTTGAAACGGAGGGGATTATCAATAGAGTAGAGGAGGATTTAGTCTATATTGATCTAGGGGGCGAGGCAGCCGAAATACCATTATCTAAGATTGCCAAAGCCAAACAGGTAGTTAACAATATTTAAAATACGGTTAAATTAAAAAAGTGTCAATGTGCCAAAGTGTCAGAGTATCAAAGAAAAAACCTTGATACTTTGATACCATGATACATTGATACATTTCGATAAACGTAATTAACAGAACTTATCATTGGAGAGATAGATATGAGCCAGGAATTGTTAACT
>Ga0315287_10000790_pt1 | contig 28234 bp, 47 predicted proteins | sample YL17G11_0_MG_FD_205037 | JGI IMG/M metagenome (GOLD analysis project Ga0315287, IMG submission 205037) | Sediment microbial communities from Yellowstone Lake, YNP, Wyoming, USA - YL17G11_0 | ecosystem: Environmental > Aquatic > Freshwater > Lake > Sediment | place: USA: Wyoming | collected... | reverse complement strand
CTTAATAAACGTTTTTCCTTTGCAATAATAAAAATAGAATATCCCATGATTAATATTTATGTGCAAACGTTAATAAATCTTTTGAATTGCTGTATTTCACAGATGCAATCTTTTTTGCAATCTCGAAAAACTTAACGGCTTCCTGTTCTCTTGCAACACATTGACCACCGAATAAAAGGGTGATCTGCCCAGTTTTTTTATTTACAAATCCAAATTTCCATAATGAACCAGCTGTCGATAAGGTATAATCTTTCATGTAATTTATTATGGTAAATGTTTTACCTTTTGTTACAGACGTTTCTGTATAGAAAATAATACCTTCATTTTCAAAGAATTCTAAACTGTGTTTTTTAAGTTTAGCTTTTTCAATTGACTTGCGTTTCATTGCGTCAATCTTATGATCAGAATATAATTCTTTTGTAGAAAAACTCATAGAGAAAAGTTCTCTAGCTGTTATAAGCTTTTCTTCTTGCGCTTTGATGGTCTTCTTTTCCATATTAATATGCATAATTTTTTGTTGGCTTCCTGAATTTCATTTGACTGTTCATATTATTTTTCTGCGTACTTCCATTTTCTAATTTTGCATCAGCACGTTTTAAAACAAGTCCTTCATACATTTCAACTTTAATCAAGTCAGCCCAAAGTGCATCAAAGCAATCATAGAATGATTTAACTCTAAATACATCTTGCATTTCAGTTGCATAAAGAAATTTATCTTGGTATGTTCCAGTTGGAGTTAATGCGATTTCTTGTTTGCCGTAAAGTGCATCAAGAAGTTCCTGGCGTTCTTTAAAAGATTTTCCTATTAATTGAACACCATCAAAAACAATGATGTCAAATATAACATATTTCTCATTCCAAATTTTTCCTTCAGCATTCTTTTTTGATTTGATTAAATGTTCGCCAACAAGAACCATCCACTTGTTTTTTTCACCAGTGTCAGTTTCTCTGTGAAGTCCTTGTAACTTTGGCAACATTTTAATTGTCTTTAAAAAAGATTTTTTATGTCTGTCCATCACATGGGTTTCAATTCCATTTGTGAATATCAACATACAGTCACCATCAAGTTTTGGTTGAGCAATGTATTTGCCATTGTCATAAGTTGAAAGTACTGACGAGTCCAAAGCATTTTCTGGACGTGGCGGAAAAATGTAGCGGAAGCTTTTGTATGGTATCATTTTGGTTGGTTTTAGATAGCAAATATACTAATAATAATCCAAAGTAAAAAATAGTCCGGAAATCAGACCAGATCATACAAGAATGGCTCCAGAAGGAGCCATTTCTTATAGATGATAAAAGATACTTATTTAAGTATTTCGAGTATCTTATTTGTCTCTCTTTCAATTCCTGATGAATCTAAAGATCTCCATAATTCAGTATAACAATTAAACACTTGATATGAAGACAATTCAGTATCTAATGTTTCTTTTGTCATAGCATTAATAGGCACAGCTATTCCTTTTACAATAGCATCTTCTTTAGAACCCAATGCATCAGTCTTTGAAGATACGAATTTCTTAGCAAGAGATTTCCATATAGAAGACTCAACTAATTTATTCTTTTTATCTTTAGCATTCATTGCTGAAACTAAATCACGTACAGCTATTTTCTTCTTACCAAGACTCTTTAAAATTTTAACTTGTCCTGTAACATTTAATGTTGGAAGCTCTGACATGAATTTTTTAAGTTCCTCGTTAACATGAAGAGAAACTAAATGCTTAACTTGAAAAGAAGAACCTGCTAAAGTTATGCAAGCTCCATTAGAACATATCTGTCTCATTAAGCCATAACGTACAGAAAGACGACGAGAACCATTTGATGAAGTTGTCAACCACATCATTTCATAAAATACATCACCATTGATTATTACTTCTCTTCCTCTTAATTTTAATTCTTGAAAACCGGCATGGCAAGTTATCGTGTAAAATTCTGGTTGATAAATTTTATCAACTGCATTAAGTAATTGCTTAACTGCATCTGCGAATTCTACGATCTCATACGCATCAGTTGGAGTGTATTTAGAAATCACTTTAGTTCCATCCATTGTTATAATGACACCTTTGTTATTGCGGCTCACGCAAATTTCTGATGCTCTTTTAATAATCTCCTTTTTATTAAAGGGAGTGTTTGCTGAAATTGTTGATTGTCTCATTTTTTTTTATTTTTAAAGGTTTATAAGTACAAATGTAAGAATTAATTCCGAGAGTAAAAAATTTATTTTTCTGAGAGTAGAAAACAAAAACGGCTCCCAAAGGAAGCCGTTTTTAAATCCGCATATTTCAAATCGCTCAAATGACTAAACGAGTCACAGGATTTCCCCATGCACCATACTACGGATTTACATTCTATATTGTTTAAAAACTTCGTCAGTGCATCTAACAAGCTTTCTGATATTCGCTTCACCTATGACCTTATCACCTTGACTCATAACATACATAAAACCTTTATCTGCCCAATGCGTATAAATTGTCCAATCATTGGCTTCACCCTTTTTAGCAATCCATAAAAGCTTCTTGCCTATGTTTGAATTTGTCATGTATAATCCTTCTGGCGAATTTTCAATTTCGCCTTGTGAAAAAACACTACCTGGTAAAATTGATTTAAAGAAATCTACATCTATTTGTTTTTTTCCATTCGCTTCATCAATTATATCTACGAATTCTACTTCTGTTATGTTTAATAGGTTAGCAGGAGTTCCTTCATCATTTACTATGAAATACTCAACAACATCTTCTATCATTGCTCTAACGAACTTCTCGCCATCAAACTGACATAATATGAAATCAGGATTGCTAGTATTTGTTTCCACCTTTAAAAACTTCGAACGAAGTAAAATCCAATCCATGTGACTAATTTCTTCTTCATCGGTTGTATCATTTCCAATACGTAATATTTTTGCTTCATCAACACCAAGTAGGTTTGCGATAGCTTTTGTCTCTTGATCTTTTCTATCAAGGGTATTCCAGTTTGATTTATTTTTATATAGCATGATTGGTTGGTTTTAAAAATAAAAAAAGGGAAGGATTTTTCCTTCCCTTTTTGAATTGGTGGTTTAATTATTTAGTACCACGAACTTTGATTTGACAAGTTGGTTGAACTTCAGAAAACACGTGTTGAACTGAAACTCCATTTGCTTGTGCAATTTCACGCATTTTATCTTTAGTACCTTTAGTGATAACATGCTTTTGCTCAAGTTGAATTAATTCAGTTTTGTCAGCATCATCAATTTCTTTACTTGCTTTAATAAAGTCGCAAAGAATTTGACCATATTTGTCAATCAATTCAGGATTGATAACAAATTTATTTTCTGTTGAGATGATACCATCACCCAAAGTTGTTTGCAAATGTTCAATACGCTCTTCATCAAGATTTGAACGCTTATATGCATCAGTTACAGCATATAATACACTTGCACCATTTTTACTTGCTAAGATAAATGAATCTTTAGAACGACCGGTTTTTTCCATGTCAGCAACCCATACTGGTTCACCACCTTCTTTTTTGATAATTTCATTTGCAGCAGCCATTGCAGCAGTACCAGCATCAACAATTGCTTTTTGAGCAACATAAGTATCGATGGCATCAGAAACTGTATCATCAGAAACTGTGATAATATCTTTGTCATCTTTTTTTGCCGCAGCAGTTTTTTTAGTTTTAGAAGCTAAACCCATTAAACCAGCACCAGCTGCGTTTGTTGTAACTACGAATTTTTGATTTCCTGTTTTCATTTGATTTTTTTTATTGGTTAATTAATTATTGATTTATAATGTAAACTTACTAACTATATTTGATATAGAAAAATAATTACATCAATATATACGTAACTGATTGATACTCAATAGGATAATTTTCCATTACTATTGGAATTACTTTGCTTTAATAGATTTATATTATTAAAACGTATTATGAAATCTATATTGGAATATATAAAATAAAGAAGCTCCTATCATGTTTGAGAACAACAACATTCTATCTTTTATATTTACATTTTTTCCAGTTTTACTGTACTCTATTATTGTATACATAACAGCTCCACCATTTACAATTAGATGGAAAGTTGCTTCATTGTTTTTTTCAATGGGAGTTTTATCTACTATTTTAGTAAATGCAATTCATTATACATTTCCTAATTGGGATTTACCAATGCATACAGATTTAATTATTGCATTGTTTGCTTCTGCATTTTTAAAAGTAGCATTACTAGAAGAAGGATCTAAATTTGCAATGTTCAAATTGACGGAAGTTTATAGGAGTGAAAATTATGTTGACCATCCATCTGCGATAATGTTTTATGCAATGTCTGTATCTTGTGGATTCGCAGTTTCAGAAAATATTCTATATGCGCAAATTTATGGTGGTGATGTTCTATTCATAAGATCGTTTTCATCTGTTATAATCCACATGATTTGTGGATTGATGATGGGATACTTTGTTGCACTTGGACGAATTGATTCTGGGATACCAAGTAATAATTTAAGAGTGATGAATCCTAAGTTGAGAATGTATACTCATACATTAGCAGGAATTTTAGTAGCAACATTCTATCATGGAATATATGACTTTAATATATTCTTGAATGGTGAAAAAGGCTATGATAAATCTTTTACAATAATTGGAATAGGATTAGCAATAGCTTACATGATGTCTGCACACTTATTCAGATACTTTAAAACTGTTTAACTCTTTCTTTTTATAGAGTACTTCTTTTTCCACTCCATTAGAATGTCATAAGCCCTATCACGGTGCATGCCTTTATCTTCCATGTCATCACTCATTTCTTTTAGAATTTCAGAAGATGTAGAAAGACCCCTCTCATTGCGAACATTAATTTTAAAGAATCCTTTTAATACACTTATTGGAAGTGTTATTGGGAATAAAAGAATCCACCATTTGATCACAAAGAAAATCATATAGAATATGAATGGTATCAATAATGGAATATACATCCATTTACTACTTAATACATCCATGTCAACCATGAAACGTTCCCAAAGGAAATTTGCATATTTGTCTAAAACTTCTATCATAATAAATCGTTTATGTCTTTTGAATAAAAATATTCTACATTAATGCAATCATCTATTTCCAGTATAAATGTTCCATCCTTCATCGAAAAAATCTGTCTGCATTCACCCTCTGTCTCATTAGACAGTACATTCCTATTGACTTTCGTTCCTTTCAAATTATAGAACGATGCTTTTATTACTTTGAAATCACCTTTATGTTCTTTAATGTCCAACATTTGATCTACGTTAATTTCGTAGTCATCGCTTAATTTTATCTTTGCCATAAGTTATTTAAAAAATTCATTAACATCTACATATTTAAAGCCACATCTCTTTGCAAAGGTCTCATCAGTCTTCATGTCACCAACCATTATACATTGTGATGGATCAAGTTTATACTTCTCTATAAGCTCAACCCCAAAGCCTACACCTGGTTTTCTGCAATAACAAACAATTGGTGGAACTGAGTGAGAACAGAATCTGTAATCGATGTCTACTCCTAAAAGCTCATTTGTTTTCTTAAAGCATTTATCTGCCATTTCATAGGTTAACAGTCCTTTAGCAACACCGCTTTGATTAGAAACACCTAGTATAATATAACCTTGACTTTTTAATTCATTTATTTTTTCTGTTCTTCCTGGTAAGATTACAATCTCATTTGGATCTACCGGGAAAAAATCTCCACTTTTTGTTTTTCTTAAAGTTCCATCATAATCGAATATGATTGCTTTATTGGTATAACCATTTGAAATACGTTTGAATGGCACTGTTTTAACATCATCGAATCCTTCTGCAACAGTAGGTTTCTCTATAACCTTTCTTGCTTTATATAAAGTCGCAACTGGAAACATATTTGGATCATTAGAATTCTTATATTCATCCATGTGAGTAAATAACTTTCCATGTCTGCTAACCATTCTAGATACTGCATTGAATTGAGAATCTTCTATAGATGTTGCAACATAAATACAACTGATTTTATATCCATTGTTCTTTGCAATATCAATCACATGTTTTCTTACATCTTTAGTCATGTAAGTATTGTCCATGATGATCTGTTCCTTGCCCATGCGAATCCAATCTTTAAGCTTGGTATTTATAAGACTCTTCTCTTCAAGTCCACCACCAACTTCATCTCTGGATAGCTTAGCAAATCCTTTGCTTACATATTCATTTACTATTGTTGATTTTCCAGCTGCTGGAAGACCACACGTCACTACAATTTCTTTCATAATATAATATAGTACTTTCTTCTTTCTACGATTGATTTGAGTTCATCTAAACCATACACTTGGTGCGTATGATCTTTTCCATCTATTTTACAATTCACTGTAATAAAATGTCCAGAAAAACTTACAGAACGTATTTTTTCAGATCTAGCAATAAGACTTGTGAAAATATCTTCGATTTCTTTAAATGTAAAATTTCCAAGCAATTCTTTACCGTATTCAACAATATCTTCGGTAGCAGTTGTATGTAAATAATAAGAACACACAGATATTTCTAATCCATCTTTGTTGAATTTTTTAGTTCCGTCAAATTCATTTAACCAATTCACATTCTCGTCAAATATGTATACTCCAGTCTCACAATGAGATTTTTCGGAAATTCCACCCCATGATGAATACTCCCATTTTTCAAGTGGTGTACTTTTTTCTTGTCGTTCCCAATTGTGTTTCATAATAGTATGTAATATTTAGGAAGTCCGTATTCTAAATCATGCTCTATATCCGTGATTTTATTTAATAGTTCGTTAAACTCATAGTATAAATCACCGCATTTTTTAACGTAATCGAAATGATGTTGTGGAAGTCTACTCAAAAATCTACGTTCTTCCATCTTATCGTATAAAATCCTCGACCTCTTTGTCATCTCCTCGAGATTCCAAATATCATCCATGGTAAATTCCATTACAACTTATCGAATAATGACTTAACTTTATCAATTGGTTTTTTTACCTTCTTTCCAGTTATTTTTTCCTTCTCGATTTTGTCTCTGATCTTGGCAGCAATTTCCCAATGCTCTTTATCAACAGCTTCTTTAAGTTGATCTTCTAATGAAAGTTTTTCTGGTTTACCTTTTCTATCGCGAGATGGACTTTTTTCAGTTGGTTCAATACCAAATGTTTTTGCTAAATAATTTGGAATTCTGCTAACAGAATCTTTTTCTTCGAATATTAAAAAATCAATATCCTCTGCAGAAAATTGTTTTGCTATTTCTTCTTTAGTTTGGTCTGAAGCAAATGTGCAAAAATTCATAGCACCACAACTAGCACCACGAATATCTCCTGTTGCAACAATTTTTAAGACTTTTGTTTCAACAGGATCTGCAAATGATATAGCAGACATTGGATTGTTGAAAACGATTAGTACATACTTTGAATCTTTCATAATTTATCTTTGATTAGCTAAATGCTAATATACAAAAATAAATGATTGAGTGTATTACGGTTTGTAACTTTTTAAGAAAGCTAAAGTATCTTCGTTTTGTTTGATTTGGGCAGCTATAGTTTCATTGGTCTCATCAGCGCCGATTCTCATGTATGAATGAAAATAGTTTATCTCATGCATCCTTGTTTTTTCTAATAACAATTGGGTATAAACTCTCTGTGCTTCTATATCAATAAATGATTGTATTACTGCTATATTATCTTCCCATACCTGTGGGGTTATCACAGTAGGTTCATTTGAACTAATCCTACGAACTTCATAGGTCTTTAATGTTAAATCCATCCAATGTTCTTTTCTACCATTAATAGCAGTAAAAGAATTATCTACATTGTTTGAATCGTATTCTGTAATTGCAAAGATATATTCCATAGTCTATATATCTTTGCAAAAACTTTGTACCCAAAAAGGGACTCGAACCCTCACACCTTGCGGCACCAGCTCCTTAGGCTGGCGTGTCTACCAATTCCACCATCTGGGCATTTATTATAAGCAACAGTTTTCTTTCTTGTCTTTTTCCTTCATTATAATATCCTTGAATTTATCCATTCCATCAGAAGCTTTCTTCTTGATATGAATAACTCTTTCATCATCAGTTACAACCTTTGGATCTATACAATATATCTTTGTATCTTCTCCAACAACATGAAGTAATCCTGCAGCAGGCCAAACATTTAAAGATGTTCCAACTATCAAAAGATAATCACACTCTTCTATGATCTCAGCTGCCTTGTCTAAATGATTTATATTTTCATGGAACCATACAACATCAGGTCTCAACTGAGAACCTTTCTCGCATTTATCTCCAATGTTTATATTTCCTGTACATTCATATTTCAAGTTTGGATTGAATGTGCTTCTGCTCTTCAATAACTCTCCATGTAAATGTAATACAGTTTTAGATCCTGCTCTTTCATGAAGGTCATCGATGTTCTGCGTAATAACAGTTACATCAAAGTGCTCTTCTAATTCTGCAATTATGTTATGCGCTTTGTTTGGGAGAATTGATTTCAATTTGGTTCTCATCAGATTGTAGAAGTTAAGAACTAATTCTTTATTCTTCTCCCATCCTGCTGGAGTTGCAACATCTTCTACGTTATGATTTTCCCAAAGACCATTTGAATCTCTGAATGTAGGAATTCCGCTTTCTGCAGAAACACCCGCACCACTAAATATTACTAATTTCTTTTTCATCTTTGTATTTTAAAACTTCTTCCTTCATTACGTCATATCCTACTTTTTGTAAGTGACTTACCAATTCAAATATACCATTTTGGAATTCTTCATCTTCCATTCCAGGAGTTTCACTTATAAAACCTCTGAATTCTTCTTCGGATAAAGTCACGCCATTTTCTTTTGCTTCCATTGCGGCATCAAATCCCTTTGGAGTTAGCAAAGATCCGTTTGCCACATCAACCAATCCTAATTCGATTAATTGTCCAACATAAAAAACAAACAAAACTCCTTTTTGTTTTAAATCTGCCATCATAATTTATTATTTTTATCTAACAAATATACGTAAAATATAGCAATTAAAAAAATCTCGATGGGGCAAAACAGCTAATCATATTCCTCAATATAATACTTGTTTCTTTATTCATCTTTCTATTCTTATTCTTATTATAAAACTCCATAAATGAACTAACAACTTTGTTGAACTTAAAAGATTCTACATAACCATCTATTTGTTTTTCGAAATCTATAGTGTCTATATTATCATCTCCTATTTCACTAGTCCATCTATCAAATCTTCCAAAGAATTTCTTTACTCCAATTATGTTCTGATCATTCCAATCACCACCATCGAAATAATGACCAATGAACATCAAATAGAATCTCAATTCATCTGGATCATATTCATCTGGATTAACTACATTACCAATAGACTTTGACATCTTTGTTCCATTCATCTTGATCATCCCTTGATGAATCAATTTCTTGAAAGGTTCTTCTTGTTCTACAATTCCCAAATCATACAAGAACATATTTACAAATCTAGCATAAATCAAATGCATGCAAGCATGTTCATTTCCTCCTACATACAAATCAACTTGTTTGTATTTTGATTTGTCAAACAATTCATTTTCGTTAGTAGGATCTAAATATCTCAAGTAATAAAAAGAGCTATCAACAAAAGTATCTAATGTATCTTCCTCTCCTTCAACTGGAATTGGACAACCCCATTTTCTTTGTCTTGATACACACCAATCATTCAAATTCTCCAACCAATGTAATTGTTGCTTCTTTGTCTTCTCAGGATAATCTAAAGTCTCTAAGTTCTTAATTAATCTTTCTTTGTAATCTGTTATTCTAAAAAACCATTGGTTCAATTCTTTAACTTCAACTTCTGAACTACATCTCTCACACTTACCTTCTTTAACCTGTTCATTTGCTATTACAGTTGCACAAGAAGGGCAGAAGTTTACAGGATGAAACTTCTTATAAGCAATTCCTTTCTCTAACATCTGGGTGAACAACCACTGAGTCCATTTATAATAAGATGGATCTGATGTGATTAACTTTTCTTCAAACATGTTATCCATTCTCCCCATCTGTCTTCTGAAGTTTCCTATGTTCTCATAAGTAACTTCCTTTGGATCTCTGTTATGCTTGATTGCATAATTCTCAGCAGGTAATCCAAATGCATCATAACCGAATGGTTGAAATACTTCTATTCCTTTTCTTCTCATCCAACGACAATAGCTGTCAACTATTAAATAGTTGTAGCAATGTCCTATGTGTAATCCATCTCCAGAAGGATATGGAAACATCACTAAGCAGTATTTTTTATTATCATTCATCTTATTTTTATTTGTACATGTGATGGGATTCGAACCCACAAACACCAGATCCTAAGTCTGGCGGCTCACCAATTGGCCTACACATGCATTTGTACCCATGGCAAGACTCGAACTTGCACCAACGTTTCCTGCTTTTGAGGCAGGGGACTTTACCGATTTGTCCACACAGGCATTATATTGTACTCCCAGCGAGACTCGAACTCGCACGCCCAAAGGGCACAGGATTTTAAGTCCTGCGTGTCTACCAATTCCACCATGGGAGCAGAATTATTTGCGGAGAAGATGGGACTCGAACCCACGCACCAACTTTCGCCGATGAACTGTTTAGCAAACAGCTGCAGTACCAATTATGCTTACTTCTCCAAGTGCGGAAGAGACAGGGGTCGAACCTGCACACCAGTTTCCCGATACCAGTTTTCAAGACTGGGGCGATACCAATTACGCTTTACTCTTCCATTTTATTGCGGAGGGAGCGAGATTCGAACTCGCGATCCCAGTTTCCCAGGATACAGACTTTCCAGGTCTGCTCTTTTAGCCACTCAGACATCCCTCCAGTTTTGGTAAATAAAAAAAGCCCGAACTTTCGTCCGGGCTTTAAATTTTAAATTCCTTATTCAATCAGAATTTATCACATAGTCCGGCTCATCCATCCTGATAAGGATAGCGATAAACTTAGACTTAATGACAATGTTGTTTTCATGATTGTTATATTCTTATATACCTTTTTTGTTTCAGATTTATTTATCTTTTACAAATGTAGTTATTTTATTTGAAGTAAAAAAATTTATTTTTAGCTCGTTAAAATATCAAACATCATTTTCGATGTATTTAATTTAATTGGTTTTCCTTCATATTTAACTTTACTTACCTTAAATAAACCTTCTTCAGCTTTATCCCCAAACCACATTTTAGATTTCATATCTAAAATCATATCGTCTATTATAATCCAATAGTGCATCATTTCTTCCTCACCAAGAGAAGCAGTTCCAAGCATGACTGTATGATCAATATTATTGTGCGTTAGTAAATAATCCAACACTCTAGTTGAACCATCACATTCGAGGAATTTAAGCTTGCTTTTGATTCCATCAATTATGCTGTTTATCTTATTAATCTTTTGCTCTTCCATAATTATATTGGTCCAGTTTCTCCTGTACCTAAAGTAAGTCCAGTTTTTAAATCATTTCTTGTGAATTGTGTATTTGGCATTGATCCCCATTCTGTTGGATCTATTACTTTAATGTTCGAAAAAATTCCATCACCAACAAAATACTTTTGTTTCTCTTCTAATAATACATCTCCTCTAAAAGAATCTCTTTCATATATTAATACAAGTTGAGAACCCCAATTAAAATGTCCAAGTTCATCGAACTTTTTTACTGTTGCTCCTTTGTCCATGTTAAACGTAAAGTCTTGTATAGATAATTCTCCTACAAGAAGCATATAAACCATTCCATGTTCAGAGCTTAATGAAACTATCCAAAGGGAGTTATGTCCAAACAATGGATTTTCTCTACCTATGAATACAATATCTTGGATTATTCCGTTAACAGGGCAGTGAACCCTGTGATAATAACATTTCAAAAGCTTTAAGCTTATGAATTCCATATTATCGATATTACTTATACCTGCATTACGTAAATCTTGTAATACATTATTAGTTGGTTGCTTTAATCTGAGTATTTGCTCTGTATCTGTGAAATCTCCTATTGCTTCTATATTAGCTTCAGCAGGCATAACCATTGTGAATTGATTAAGACCTGATTCTATTTCTTCTGTTTTCTTCTTTGTAAGTTTTCTTTGGAAATAATCCATGAATGTATTAAACTCTTTTTGAGTAAACCATTCTTTAGGAGTGTTGTAGTTAGCAGAACTTTCAAACCTACTTATTATCTTATCTAATGTTTCGCCTATGTTCTTATCCCTAAATGGAAATAAAGCTTTCATAAGCTCCTCACTCATAGCCGGATCTTGTTCTGCTACAATTTCTTTTAACTTCTCTAAACCACTGAATGAATTATAGTTATGTATTCTTGCCATGAACTATATATCTATATTAATAGACAGTTATGCTAATCTAAAGTTTTTTAAGAATTCTCTTAAAAATGCATTTTGCTTTCCACCTATTGATTTAATCCATTCTTTTTCATATTGTGGATTTTCTTTTCTATGATCAAATGAAGGTTCTTCTAAATCAGGATATTTCTTCTTATTAAACACTCGTTCGTCTACAAGAAAAACAACTGCTGTTAATGTATCATTAAGATCTGGTTCAAAGAATGTTGCACATTTTATTTTATTCTTCTTTAATTCAATATGTGCTTTCTGTAAGGAACCAACATAAGCTTCTTCCCTCGATACATTCTTATGTGGTTCTTCTCCATTATTAGTAGTTCCACCATTTAATATGATAAATGTTTTATCTTTCTTTGCCCAGTGTTGAAAATCTTTATCATCAAAATATGTTAGAGAGTATTCTACAACAGCATGGCCATATTGAATTCCTTTTTGGATTTCGGAAATATTATATGGAACCAATCCATACATTCTGTATTCTAACTTTTTCATATATTTCTTAATATTTCTTTTTGGGATTCTTGTATGTCCATCTCTAATGCTTCTTTGATTGTGACAAATTTATATCTGTCTATTTCCGGAAAATCGTCATTAACTAATGAATGACACTTTAAATCAAAATCCTTTTCTTCATTATTAGTATGGACCGTTAAAGAGAAAAGTTTCTTCTTTCCACTTTTATAATAAGTGTATTGATTGTTTACTACAGAACGTATTTTTAATTCGGAATATTTTACATTCGTTTCCTCATACATTTCTCGTTCTGCTGCTTCAAATAATTCTTCACCTGGATCTGGAAGTCCTTTTGGAATGCTCCACTTATCTCTCGTGTTTGTTACATGACCTAATAGTAATTTGTCATTCTTTAAAAACAAGAATATTCCACACGTTGTTATTTGTTCCATTCTTCCCACTCGATTTTATGTGATTTTATTTTTCGCATCATTGTTTTCTTTCCAATTCCAAGGCTAAAGCAAGTTACAACATAATTTTTATGTTTTGCTAATCGCTGAACTATCATCGCCCTTTCCATTTTTAGGAGATTTAATTCACCAGTATTATAGTCATTGGGTCCGTATATTTTATCTTGCATTGTTTTAGATCAATTCTTCTGCACGAAAAATATTTCCACAATCTTTGCATTCTTTTGTAGAAGACAAATGCCATTTCATATTTTTACTTTTGCACTTAGTACATTCTTTATTTTCTACCCACGTTTTTTCTTTTCCGAAATCTTTGGCTCTTGTTTGAGGTCTGATTCTAGATAAGACATTGGCTGGTGATGTTCCGAAAATACGATGTAAACTGTTTCGTCGATGGAACCCTTGGTAAACCGAACATGTTCCAGGAGCGGATTGGTTATAGTAAACTTTGACCCGTCCCTGTGTTCTAATTCGCATACCTGAGTGCGGTTGAAATCTGCTACATCCAATTGGTCGTTCTTGTTGTCTGCGTAGTTGTACACTTCCAGTATACTTTTGAATTGCTTTAATGCCATAACTTTTCTTTTTTACTTCTATTTTTACTTCTTCTGTTTTTATCTGTGTATTTCTGCACTCTAATGTACAAAAATTTAACGGAACAAAATAATCATTGCCGCTATATTTTTTCTCATATAAGAATCCTGTTGATTCTTCGAAATAAAAAAGAGTATCGTTATATTCTACAGGTCTCATCTTAGATTATTAATATCATTCTTTGCTTGAATAACTCATATTCAATGTCATACTCAATTTTAACTTGCTCTAAATATTGCTCTCGTGCTAGCTCCAACATTTTATCATCACCATTTCCCTCGGAATACTTCCATTCCTTGTTTGCTTTTTTAATAGCTTTTAATTCGATCTTACAATTATCTTTTAAAAAATCTTTAAGTGCGGATTTATCTAATACTTCAACAGTGTCTAATATATCAAGAATAACTAAAAGTCTTTCCATCACAGGTTGTATGGCAAATCTAAATCTCGCATCTTCAGGATCTTTTTCAATAAGATCAAATAATTCTTCTTTCTTCATTTGAATTCTTCTATAATTCCTACTACTTCATTTTCAGTGGAAACATCAATCATGCAATCCTCGAAATCGCTTTTAAAGCCAAGTTCTGCAATAATCATCTGACATGCTTCCGGTGTCGGCATTTTGCCTTCTGCTGGAACCGAAATAGATGCATGCCTTAATGTGGCGAATGAAGGTTTATCTCCAGTTTGTTGTTTATATGGATGTTGCTCCACAGAATATACAACTCTGAAATCCGTAGGAATTATACAAACATGTTCTTTGCGATGTCCTACTACTGGAGCTTGTTTATTCTTGATGTCCAATAAGTCATCAAATGATAGAACATTGCTTTCAGCGTGTTCTCTTAATTTCTTTAACGTCTCTCTTTCAGGAGGACCCATTACTAATACTCTCATGTTAATTTTTCCAAAATGATAATGGCCATGCTATGAACCAAAAAATAATACTTAAAAAATCTCTCCAAGTCCATTTATCAAATGGAGCTATTAAAATCGAAAGAACAATAGTTACTCCAACTCCAATAAAATATAATGCAATTAAAATAATAAACAATAAATTCATAATTTCATTTTTATAGAATGTTCAACTCCACTTATTCCATTTCTTAATTCCTCAAGTTGTAAATCTGTTAATGGAGTTATTACAGGAGCTTCCATAGAGTCCATCTGTTTTAATCCGCACTCAATACATAATGCAACAGGTGGATTTTCTGAAATATTTATATTAGGATGATTCTGTTTTATAGAATCTATTGTTGTATCACTTATCCATATAGGAGTACTGCACTTTCTACAAGTTGCAGGTACTCCTATTGTTTGTGCATCATTCTTCTTTGAACAAATGATGATGAGGTCGTCTTTTTTATCCATTTGCTTTTTTCTTAATACTTTCTTCTACTAAAGAATCGATGATAGCTTTCGCTTCTGACTGTTTAGGTATTTCTTTAATAAGTTTTTTTCCTGCATAAATACCATACTTTCCAGTATGAACTTCAATTGCTTTCTTTGTCTTTTCGTCTGTTTTGCTCTTTGTCATTTGACGAACATTGTAACCCATGTGAGTTTCCAAAACTTTACCTTTTTTTCCTGATTTGCTCATTTGTTTATTTTTATTTAGTTTATACTCTTTTAAATCTACTTGCTAATTTCCATCCATAAATTCCAGGAAACATATACACAAGATCTCCTCTAAAATTGATTTTCTTCTTCTCTGTTGTGTATGTTTTTCCAACTATCATGTCATCACATGCAACATAACCTTTGGCAAGACCATTGTACACAAGTTCAACATCTAATTTTTCATCTATGACTACATCTTTTGCTAGATGGAATTCTTCAGTTTCTATCATCTAAAATTATTTCTAAGACCTTCCTTACATTGTTTGTCTAAAACAATAGTTAAACGTTTTAAATTCTTTATTGATCTACGTAAGCACTTTAATTTATCACGTTTTGCTTTTCTTTGATAATAAGTTGTTCCACCCTGATACCAAGGCTGAGACATACTACTGATTGCAGCTACAAGATTTGCAGCTTTTTTCAAGTTCTGTTCCAACGTTATTACTTTCTCAGCAATCATTTTAATTCTTAAAAGTGAACCAATCGTCTTTAGTTATTTCATGAAAGAAATCTGCTTCTTCAATTAATGTTTTAGAAGTGCTAGAGGCAACTCCTGCTATCTCAACCCTTAATCCCTGTGATTTCAGTTGCTGAACAAGTTCGATGTAATCAGAATCACCACTCATGATGATTATGGTATCAACCTTATCAGCCAATTGGATCGCTTCAATAGTTAAACGTATGTCCGCATTCTTTCTACAAGCTTTAACAAGACCATAAAAATTATTATGGAGTCTTTCTGCTAACTTTGGAGAAATGCTTTTTCCTTCTCTGAAATATACCAAACGGTTTAATGATCTTTTTCCAATTAACTTAGGTACAAGATCATCAAAGTTGCACATTACATTATCAACACCTGCATCTTTATGAATGCTTATCTCAATGTTGTTACCGTCAATTAAGACGGCAACAGACTGTGAGATGTTTACTTTTATTTTTTCCATGATTAGGCTAATGCCGCTGTTTTAATTTGAGGATAAACTACCGCACTATTTGCTCTTACTTCTTCGAAGTCATATTCAACAAGTATTTCTCCATTCTCGAAAACTGGAACAAGAACATTTACTGCTTCGCGAAATCCTTCTTGTCCTTCTTGTAAGGTAACAAGATTCATCCAATCTTTTGTTGGATCATCTGTGATTTGTTTTCTAACAAGTTTAAGATCTCCCTTCTTAGATTTCTTTCCAGGATCTGTGATTGGATTCTTTTCGATTGGTATGCGAGTAGATTCACATTTTCCATCTACCATTTCACCATCGATGTCAACCTCAGTTGCTTTGATTGCCCATTTCTGTTCGTCGCGGTCGTGTGCTTGTAAATTCTTTCCACCTGAACCAACAACAAGCATCATAGTGTCTATCTTGTAATAATCGTGGAACATGATTTGGAAGAACTCATCTACAACAGATAGCTTAACACCATCACCTTGTAGAATTCCAATTTGTGGATGTAATACTCTAAACCCTTTCGTATTATATGAATGTCCAAATTGATCAAACAGTATTTCAAATACTCCTTTTTCAACTAGAACAATTGCATCTGCTAAAGATATACCCATATCATCTGCAACTCTTTGACAAAGATCATTTGGTGCAGTTGATAAAACATCTTTATCTGCAACAATTCCTTTTACAGTTTCATTGTAACCAAATAATACATTTGCTGGAACTCCAGAATCAGGACGAACAACTATCTTAATTGGAATACCATTATCATTTGTCCAACCAATAAATTCATTTTCAAGTTGCTTAAGGATTCTGTGTGATACATTATAGATGTTGTATGTGTCAGATACAAGTGACAAAATAATAACACCACTTAATGGATTTGCAGATTTAATCTTAGGATGATTTTTCACCTTATTGATTATGGCAAGATATGCATCAGCCTCTTTATGTCTTCCACCGTATGAACACATTACTGAGTGTTCAGATGCAATCACAGAGAAACCTCCCATACATTCAGACCATGTTGCTCCATCAGGAGAATAATACTTCTTAATCAAGCTTAATCCACCCATTGTATCTGTTCCCTTGAAACCGGTCATTGCAGCTGCCGCCATTAAACGTGCAGTCTCTTCTGATGAAGTTCCTCTGTAACCGAAATCATGATGCATATAATCTATCAAGAATGATGGAAGATCAGAAGTTAATGCGTGATATTTTGTGATCAATTCTTTTATTAATCTGTTGTATGCTGAAACAGTACAAGATGCCCATATCTTCATCAACAATGTTTCTGTAATGTTTGTTAAAGCAGCGCAATGTTCTCTGTCCATATTGACAAGGTCCATTACAATATTTTTAACTCCAACAACAGTTCCTTCTGGAACAGCTTTAATTTTTAATGGAAGATGACCATCGTGTTTATCCAAGATATGATACCACATTGTGTCATCGAAACAATCAAAACCAAAGTGTACAATGTTTGCTTGACGTGCATCCTCGATTTTCTCTTTGGTGATTCTTCTTCCAGCAATATACTTCTTCAAGTAATATTGTAATCCAAAGAATACAGTGTAAGGCATTTCACCTCCACGTGGTTCCATATAAGAATAAACTCTTCTTAATCCAGTTGGATAAAGCAAATGGTGAGTCATCTTATACGAGTCTGTCATGATAATAAAATTATCATCATTCTGAGTATCAAGTATTATTGCAATGAGTTGCTCAGGACTCATGTTCTTTAATTCTTTGTCAGAGTAATCTCCGAAATGTTTGTTACTTTTTTTCATAATTTAATTATTAAAATTTAAAAATCTGAATCTGGATCTATATCATCTTCTCTATTTGGAAACATCATGTCTCTAATGTCATCCTCATCATCTTCAGCTTGTTCAGCCAAAGCATTTAAGTATTCTGGAAGATCATCTTCTTCATCTTCTGTCAAGAACCTTAAATCTTCTGGACTTGTTGCTGTACCTGCTCCATTTCCATAATCAACAAATATGAATTTGTCGTTCCAAGAAGTTATTGTTCCGATTTGTTCCTCGTGTCCCGAGTAATTAACATAACGACCTTTGTCGTCTTTTGTTAAGTCTTTAATCTTTATCATTGTGTGTCTTTTTAAAATCGCGTGTAAAATAAATGTAGAGTGCCCAAGAAGATATTAGTGCCCAAGTTCCTTCAAGGACAATAAATGGAATATATTTAATCATGATAGATGCTGTACAAGCTAAAGTACTTCCTATAAGGTTCATCACTATATAGAATGGACTATCATTTTCAAGCTTGTCTGCTATGTTTAATATAAACACAACAAGCATCATCATGACTCCTATACTCCCTATGATGTCAGCAGTTTCCATTAATCAAATAAATTTTTGAATATAGATTCAAAGCGAGTGTTTACTTTGTCCATTGTATCCTTTGCTTTCTTTTCAAACTCAGGCATTTTCTTTTCAATGTCCTTAAAGATTTCATCGGTACTCTTTTTAAAAGAATCAAACATGCCTTCCACTTCCTTTGCCATTTGATCTGCCTGTTCAAATATAGCATCAGCAACTTTTTCTGCTTTATACTTATTGAATAACATTTCAAATAATGGCTTGTGTGATGGATGCATTAGTTCTTCTTTAATCTCAGATAAGAAGAACCATTTAGTTCTTGCAATATCATCAAATGGACCTTCACCTGCTTCTCCAGATACCGGATGCAATTCATATAATGATGTTATAACCTTATGGTCAGTGTCACGGTATCTTACATCATCGATTTTTGTTGAACCGATGTATGATAAGTTTTTTCTTAACCATTTTAATCCCGGCTCAGAAACTTGTATTTCTTGTAACTGTTTAATAACTTCACTTTTCTGAGAATTAGCTTTTCCACTTTTCTCTTCAGACTCAATTATTTTATTTAGTTTTTCTACCAATGGAGTTTTCTTTGCAAGATACTCTTTAAAATAATTAACTGCGATTAAACCAGTACCAGGTGATACAAATTCCATTCCAGTTTCTTCGATTGATTCTCTCAACGCTGCTTCTTCTGCACAGCTATCCCAAGGATCGATAAAGCCACCAGGAAATCTCCATACCTTATTATCGGTATCTTTTATTTTTTGTGCAAGGAGAACTTGTAGTCTTCCTTCATGCACTCTTGTTATGGCCATATCCACTGGGTGGAATGCTACCGGATATTTAATGCTGTACATTTATTTTTTGGTTTTAGATTTATTAATTTTGTCTCTCAATTTTGCGGCAACTTCATATTGTTCTGCATCTAATGCTTCTTTCAATTGATCTTCTAATGATTTTTCATCCTTTGGTTTCCTTGGTTTATTTTTTGTTGTTCTTGTTTGCCAAGTTTCAGATCTCCATGAACTATACATTGGTTGGTCTCTAACAAATCCTTCTGGCCAAATTCCACGAATCTGTGCTAATTGATCTGCTTCTTTTTGTGTCAAGGTTTCCTCTTCTGCTTTCATTGGAGCATCTGTATCATACTTCTTGTTATCAACTTTAGCAACCCAATGAGCAAGAAATAAAAGTCCACCGGCTCCTATCACTACTCCCAATGATAGGATTAAATATGTTGGCATAATGAAAAGTAGCATAATTAGAATCTTACTCTTGTTACTAATAATTTGTCAGTGAATTCCATGTTGTTTGAAGATAATTGTTCTATGTTATGCTTCAAACCTTTACAATCAATATTCTTTTCAAAATAATCATGAATAGATATTTTCTTACCTTTAAATTTTCCACTGTATCCAATTTCATTTAAAGCATCGATGTGTTTTTTATTGATGTCTAATTTTTTCCAATCAAAACTTTCGCCCATTGCGCGATTGATTGTAAAATTTTCAATCTTCATTTTTTGATTTTCTTTTTTCTTTGTTTCTTTCTTTTTTGGCATGATTACTTGTTTTTATGGTTTATGTATTTTTCTAATATTTTCTCTGGTATTAATTTTTTTATTGATTCAATATCATTAAGGTCTTTCATCTCTCTTATTTTAGTAGAGCTTATGTGATAAAATTCGGGATGCTCTTCAACTAGCGTATAATAATCTTCCACACGTTTTGCTTCTTCTCTTAATTCGCTACCAGGTCTATTGATTGCAAAGAATTTTACATTTTGAAAATCCTCTTTGAACATTCTCATGTATACACCCAAAGCCATTTTCTCATTTTCCATAAGATCTTCTTCAGACACATCTAATTTTTCATGACGACGTATCTGAGATATTTGATGTCCAAAATGAATAAACCTTTCACTCTCACGTGGATTTAAAATGTTATAAGAGCTTTCTAAAATTCTGTTTAATGTATCAGAACCTACGATGTAAACTATAGGCTGTTTAAATTTCTTTCTAATGTATTCAGTATTCTTATTGAAATATCCATCCTTAGTTATTATAACTGCATAACCAAGATCATTTAATATTTCCACGCGATGCTTTAATTCAATTGGCTCAATCCATCCTTTTTGATAAACAGATGAACTTATTACAAACACTGGATCAATGCCATATTTAGCTTTTGCTACTTCAGCATTATGAAGATGTGCTGCATGCACTGGATTGAAGCTTCCTTTATATAAAAGAATAGTTTCTTGATCTCTAAAAAGATCTTCCATTCTAATAAGCTTTCCCTCTTTGATGCAAATAAAATTATCATCATCTTCATTTCTAATAGATTCCAATAAATCTGATGTAACATCATTACCATTCTCATCAAGTACAATATCAATACAACAATTACTTGGTAAGGTCGTATTTCTAAAATATATTAAATCAACTCCAATTTGTGCAATCTTATCGAGGTATTGTTTTCTACTCAATGAGTCATGTATAGAAACATGATAGTATTTTGTTTTATCATTAAGCTTATTCCATATTCCAATCCAACCATGTGTTGACTTATCATTATGTTCACCTATTTGGAAAGATGCTGCATAAATGAAATTTATTTTCTCTGCATCTTTGTTTAGATTTTCAGCAGCCTTTTTTAATTCCATTTCATGATATGAAATAAATCTATCTATGTTTTCTTTTGAGACTGCTCGTGTTGTATTTTCTCGTCCAGCACTATATTTTTTATCTTGGTAGATTTTGCTGTATGGCGACTCAGAAAAGAATATGGTATTAGATGCACCGCTTACTTCAAACAAAGCATTTGATACGGCAACACCACAGCCAGTCTCAATTAAAATACCAAATGCATCACTTTCGTATATAACTTTTATTTTATTTTCCATCACCATAAGTTCCTTTATGAAAAGCTCCTTTTAAATCTTTAGTATCTTGATCTGACATGTCTCCACCTTTTTCACCTACAAACATTCTAAGCATATCTCCACTACCCATTAAAATCCAACCGTCTTCATCTGCACGCTTTGTCCAGTATTCAGCATCCATCGAAATCTCAGTAGTAAAAATAACCATTCTCAACATACTAGTCATTTTGTCTTCTCTGTTCTTCCAAAACTTTTGTACTCTTCTAAACGGTTTAACTTCCATTGTATGTTTAGAATCGTCAACTTTTAATTTTACGGATACATCCCAAATATCATTAGTTTCATTTGCTTTATCAGAAACATACCACTCAGAACCTGGAAACTTTGTAATAAACATTTTTCCAAGGTAATATCCAAATGGGACTAAAGTTGTAGCCATAGGTTTATGTCCAACTGGAAACATCTCATCTATTTTTTCTTCGATCAAAGCTAATTCGCTTTCTGTATATTTCAATCCAGCTGTAATATCCATTTTCAAAAGAGCTGTTATCATTATATCAGTCATACCGCTAGATTCCATAGAAGCAATTGTTTCTCTTAAATCTCTAGCTTTATCTAAAGGAAGCTTTCCGGTTTCCTTCATTGTTTTAATTTTATTCAGAATAAAATCTATTTTATCTGAATCATTATTTTTTTCTGTGCTCATCGTATATTGATATAAAGTTTTGTTTCTCTCTCTTTTCTATTTCTAAACCAAGTTCTGCGCCATCAACAAATCCTTCGTTTGCTTTAAGGTCATCGCCATTTGTTGTTATGCTATATTTTGTGAATGCATAAACATAAGCTAATCTTCCAATCTTATCATTGAGTACCATAAGATTTCCATAACAAAGAACGTCATCCATTGTTAAGTCTGTTTTATTCATTTTCTTTCTAAGCTTATACGCATTGTCTTCATCGATATTTTCTAAGCTTAAAAGGAATATAACACCTTCAGCAATCTGCTTACTGAAACCACACGTATAAACAAGTTTGTTAAATAAATCTTTATGATTGGTATTGAATCTTAAAAGGTCTGCGAGTAATATTGCAGGTTTTTTATTATTACACGAAAAACTTTCATTGATATGAAGTCCTTTAAACACTTGTCCAATGAATTGATATTCGATTAAATCTTTTACGTATTCATCAACCATATCCATGTTATAAGATTTGCTGACACCCTTTAGAAATTCTTCAACTATTCGTTCCTGTGATATTGGAACTATATTTCCATCTTTGTCTGGACCTTCTAAAACTGGATGCGCCAAAATAGCATTGTGTAAATCTGCATCCATAGTTCCACCAATAGTGTTTTTGAATCTTGGTGCTCTGAGCATTCTTAATGCATCATCATTAATTCTCTTTATGGGATCTCCACATGCACGTATCACTTTATTTTCTAAATCTTTTTCACCGTCAACAAGATCAATTATAGTGCCTGTTGCAATATCATAGTATAAAGCATTAATAGTGAAGTCTCTTCTCCAGGCATCATTTTCCATCGTAGATCCAATTTTTACAACTGGATTTCTTCCAGCTGTTTCATCTTCACGGTATGTTGCAATTTCATATCCATTTGGATCGAATGCGGTACGAACTCTCATCACACCGAATTTTTTCCCGGTGAGATCAAAATCATATCCCTTTAAAATTTTTTCGATTTCTTCTGGAAACGCATTGGTCGCCATGTCATAATCTTTAGGATCTAAACCAAGCTTAAAATCACGAACACATCCTCCAACAAGGAAAAGTTCAAATCCAGCTTCACTGAATTTTTTGTGTATCTCGATTATATCTTTAGGTATCTGCATTTAAAAGCAAATATACCTATAATTTACCTAAATAAAAAATGGGCCCGAAAGCCCATATTATGTTGATGTTTAATGATTTATCTGCCTTGAGATTTATAAGTCTTCTTATAGTTCTTAGATGTTTTAAGCTTAGATGTTTTCTTCTTAGAATGAACACCAGGTCTCTTCTTTTTAGGCTTATCTCTTAATGTACTAACAGATGAGGATGAGGATGCTTTTGCCATGATTTATTTTGGTTTTAATTTTATATATTAAAACCGATGGAAAAATTAAGGGCGAGAAAATTGCTTTCCTCGCCCTTTCCAATAAATCTCAAAGGACCAACCATGGCTTAACCTTGAGACTATTGTATTTCTTAAAGATTCTTTATGCGGCTTGCGCGAATCTCTTGGATCTTCTTACCTTTCAAACGTGCATAAACTGTACGCACATTATCTGAAGTATATTTTTTGTCGAATATAACTGGATCAGCATTAGCACTTCCAATGGAAACATACCAATCATTTGCATCCCCAGTTTGTTTTGCTTCTACACGACCTGTTATTGTTTTCTTATAATCGATGTTTATAGTAACACGTGGATCTTTAGAAGGATTCATTGAATCATTAATAACGCTTTTCTTCTTTCTTGGAGTTTTTGTAGTTGTTGCTGGCGCAGTTGGATTTAATTTGGCAGCAACATTAGTTGCAATTTTTGCGGCAACTTTATTTAATTTGCTTTCCACATATTGAACAATGTCATGCACGGTATTTAATTTGTCTGCTTCATGATCTGGAATATCAATAACAAATTCTCTTTCAAATTCCATTGTTAATTCAACTGCATCCAAAGAATCTGCTCCAAGATCATTTGTGATATGTGTTGTAACGTTAACTTCATTAATATCAACACCTAACTTATCAGCAATAATTTCCACGATTTTCTTGTGGACAACCGATTGGTTAGTATTACTGAAAGATAATGCTGGATCTAATTTAACAACGATGTCAATAATATCCTTAATTGTATCAATTGCAGCCCAATCTTCTTTCATTGTAGCAATACCATATTTTCCATCAATTGCCATTCCAACTTGAATCATATTCAAATGGTCCATACCAAGGTCAGTTGATAAATCGTGATGTAATTCGATATTTGGCGCTGTTGATCCATGGCTCCATACAGTATCTTTAATTAACTGAATGATGTCAGTTTGTAAAGGAGTTAAAGGAACATTTACAACTGCTACCTGGCGAGCAGATTTAAACGTTGTCATAGTTGGTAATGAATATTCTAAATGACCACCAGCTTCTTCTTTTTTCCAATTCTGTTCACTTTGAACTTCCTGTAAAATACTTGATACAGTACTTTGCTTCGCCCAATATCCTTGTGCACGAAGTTCTTGTTTAACTTCTAATGAAGTTGTTTTTCCATTACGTGCTATTAGCTGTAAAGCTGCTTGCATAACCGAATTTTTATCGATTGGTTGAGTTGTTGTTGACATAGTTATTATTTTAGTTATTAACGTTATTACTTTTTTAATTAGTGTTCTCATTAGCTTCCTACTTCTACAAGATACTTAACTGTACATTGAGAATCATTATAGCAAATGTATTCATTATTTACAAGATCATATCCACCTTGCGCATATACTGAATCAAAACCAAGCTTCTTCATCTTGTCTTCAGTTAATTGTGAATGTGAATGATCATGACGTTTGATTTCGAATTGCTTTCCTTGATGCATTTCAAACAATGCTAAGATTGCAGTGTTCTCTCTTCCACCCGTGTAGCTTCTAGAAGCACCTGAATAAGAAGAATAGTTTATAGACTTCTGAGCTTTATCCGCAAAGTAAATTCCATAACCAAACATCTTACCGGTAATAACAGCATTGGTAGGACGTAAAACCAATCCCTGTTGGAAAATGCTCCACCAGTTTTCGTTACGACTTCCATGCCATAATAATTCCTTCTTCTTATCAGAAGCTTTCGTAAGGAATTTATCATACTTCTCATTTGTTTGATTATTTCTAACTCTGAATGCGCGTTTAAATATACCTGAGTTTTTCTCATGACCTGCTTTAGCATTTTGGTCAAGCATCTTTTTTATCATTGCGATTTCAGCAGGAGAACATTCTTCCATTTCCAAATTCATTGCATGCAATAAATCGTACTCTTTCTTTTCTTCTACTGTATCGATGCTGTCTTTCTTTTCTTGCTCTTCAATTGCAACCTGACCTGCCATAACGTCTAATGTTTCTTGCTCTTTAGCAATCTTGTCATTGGCACGTTGGAAATCCGCATCTGTTTTGATGGTGTTTCCCATATAGGTTTTATCTTCTTTGTTTTCGATAAATAAATTATCTTGAACTCTCTTCATCTTACGCGGAATGATTTGATATAATTCAAGTAATTTTTCATTGATTGGTTTTGTATCTGCACCTTTCTTAATCATCGAAGAAATTAAGTTCAATGTTTGCTGAGCAAGATCAACTTGCTTCTTAGTAACGTTTGCAGCAGACACGGTGTAGTTCTCTTCAACTGATTTGTTTGCGTAACGTTGTAACTTCTGAACGAAGTCTATAACCATTGCAGTACGCTTAGAATGGAAACTGTTGGCAGCATCTTTCTTTTTTGCTCCTGGTTTAGCATCCGCTTTTTTACCTTCAAACAAATGCGTTTGATCAGTATACGGTTTTGGCTTTTTATTTTCTTTTGTTTTATCCTTATAAGTAGGATCCCATTTACCCATTGGATATGGACCTTCGATAATTTCGGTTTGATCCACTCTTCCGCGGACAACCATGAATTGTCCATTGCCTTGTTCATACATGTTGTAGTACTTGTTATTGTTATCCGAAGATACGCAAACAAGAATTGCGACTTTCAGTCCTTTATCGACTGCTGTCTTTTTGATGTCATCTGCTGTTAGTGTTGCCATTGGTTGGTTTTTTTATTTGTTTAATTTAATTTTAATGATACATGCACAATTTATCCATTTTCAAGTTGAGATGTTCTTTCATGTCGATGTAAAGGTCTTTTCCTAGTTCACCATATTTCTCGACAAAAAGTTCCATCATTGTTCTAACTGTATCAACTTGTAATTTGTTGTGACACACATCGATGTTCTTTATTATTTTCTCGTAGTGTATTCTTGCATTAGCTTTCTTTTCTTCGTCTTGTATTCTTTTTTCTGGTGTATTAAGTTCCGGTTTTTCCAAAATTTTAACTCTGACAAAGTTAATCAAGTTAACATATACTCGTCTTGCTTTTTCTTTTTGCGCAATCATATTGTTTACGTTTTATCAGTTAAGTGTACTACGTAAAAATACAAAAAAACAACGAGTGCAAAAAATTCTACTTAATTCTCTTCATTTTCGTCATACACTTTTACCTTCGTAATTTTTGCTAACTCTTCAGCTTCAGTCATTGTTAAAACTTTAGCATGTACAAAGTGAAGCCCTTTTGAAGGTTCTTTAAATTCATCGTTTAAAGTGAATGAATCAACATCAGTTGATTTAGATGCTGTATTAAGCAATTGTGCAGGAAGACCTTCGAATACAATTACTCTTCCAGATCTGCGAGAATCAATTCCTTGTAAATTACATTTGCTGTCTGCATACTGCATTGCTTGTTGAATGTTTAAACATACTCCTGGGCCGTCACCGTAGTTTCCAGCTTTAAGTATTTTACTTTTGATAATTAGCTCTGCTAATTTTTTTGTTGTTCCGTGGTAGATGTTCATGGTTTTGGTTTTTAGGTTAACAATTATGAGGGTTTAGTATTGTAATTGCTATGCAATAAGCTATAGCTAATACGGCGTAAATAATTATTTCAATTTTCTTTTTCATTTTTATAAAAGGTTAGATTTTATTTATAATTAAATTTCAGTTTTTTCGAAAAGATGTGGATTATCAATAAACTTTAATGTGTTGTGTAATGCTTGTCAATAATAAACCTGGTTCAACGCCAAGTAATTCAGTTGTTTTTATTTTCATGATTTATAGATTTTTAGGTTGTACAATAACACGTTCTAATTTAAGTCGGTGTTTAGGGCATAATTGGCTATGTACTGAATTTTTATTCGTTAAATGAAATGTCAATTCAGGAATTCTCGATGTGTATTTACATTTTGGACACTTTGCTGTAAATTTATGTCCCCTTGCTCTTCTACTACTCATTAGTATTTTTCTAAGTTAGCAATTACTTCAGCTCCAGACTTTGAAGCTCTTAAAACTTTTTCCAAACGATCAAATACCTTTTGAAAATTTTCATCCTTACGCCAGTTTAACCAGTTGCGCATTTTTTCCATTTGAATTTTTGCTGTAGCATCATCATTTGAAAAAGCTATTTCTAATTTTTCTCCAGATCTTCCCGCGCGAAAACTTAAGCTTGCACCTGACGGTAAGTTTGCATCTAAACGCATGTTGTCAAATCCATAGCGTTTTTTGATTTTTGTTTCTGTTGGTTTTATTTTTGTTGTTGTTTTCATGGTTGGTTTTATTAGTTTTAATGATGTAAATATACTAACTATTTTCCATAAAAGAAAATGATTCAATTAAAGTATTGGTTATCAATAAGTTACGAATATAACGAAACCAATAGTAATGCAATGAATAAAACATCAAATACTTAATCAATTTAATATGAACATCAGAAAAGTTTTATTCTTTGATCTCGAAACAGTTGGACGCGCTTCAACATACGAAGATTTATCCTCTTCAATCGATCCACTCGATATGAGATTAGCAAAATTGT
>Ga0315287_10000789_pt1 | contig 28253 bp, 27 predicted proteins | sample YL17G11_0_MG_FD_205037 | JGI IMG/M metagenome (GOLD analysis project Ga0315287, IMG submission 205037) | Sediment microbial communities from Yellowstone Lake, YNP, Wyoming, USA - YL17G11_0 | ecosystem: Environmental > Aquatic > Freshwater > Lake > Sediment | place: USA: Wyoming | collected... | reverse complement strand
CAAGGTGGACGAGAGAGGCCCTAAATGCCAGGGCAGGCTGAAGTCGAGTACAGAAAAACAGTGCTGTAAGTCCATGAAGTTCATCGCTTTGCAGCAACGTAATGTTTGCTCAACCGGACACTACTGGGACGGATTAGGAAATCCGTCCTACGGGAATGTGCAACAGTTAATCCTTCGCCAAGCCCCTCAGTGCTTTTGTGAAAATGGATAGCTATGCCGCGATTCGTTATCCTCCGTCACGATAGCCCCCGGGGCGTGCATTATGACCTGATGCTGGAAGTGGGCGATGCGTTGAAGACTTGGGCGCTGCCGCTGCCGCCGGAGGCCGGGGCGGAAATGACATGCGACGCCCTGCCCGACCATCGGCTGGCGTATCTGGACTACGAGGGTCCGGTTTCCGGCGAGCGCGGCTCCGTAACCCGGTGGGATCGCGGAACGTGCCGCATCATCGAGCAGAGCGACACGCAATGGATTGTCGAGTTCTGCGGCGAGAAGCTGGTGGGCCGCGTGACGCTGAAGCAACCAAAAGGAGTCGGTCCATAGATTTTAGTGTCCCGTCGGCACACTTCGATCAAGCCTCCCAGTTCCACAAAAACACTAAAATCTACGGACCGACCCCACCTTCCGCAACCGAAACTTCGTTGTCGGACAGCCCTACGCCTGGACAACCTGCCGCCGTTTCAAGAGTTGAACAAGTAGCCCGCCAAGAACTTGGCCAGCCGTTCGGCGGCCACCAAGGCGTTCTCGCGCAACAGGTACATGTCCTTGACGCTGCCCGGCCGGCGCCAGATCGCGCCGACGGCGGCGCCCCATTGTGCGGCGCCGCTCTTCTGGATCAGCAAATGCTCCACGTCGTGCGGCAATTCCTCGTCGGCCGTGTCGTTGATCGCGCGGACGGAAAGAAAGGGGACCTCGTGGCGGCGGCAGACCTCGGCCACGGCAAACGTCTCCATGTCGACGGCCATCGCGCCGTACCGGTCAAAGAGCGACCGCTTCTCCTTCGGCAGGCGAATGACATGATCGGTCGAGAGCAGCGCACCGAGGTACACGCCCGGCCGCTCGCCAAGCGCCGCCGCGTCGGCCGGCAGGTCCAGCGGCAGTTCGCCGCCGCCTGCGAGCACGATCCGATTGGCGATGAGGATGTCGTTTCGCTTCAACTTCGGGCTCAGTCCGCCGGCGAACCCGGCCGAGACGACTCGCTGCGGCTTGTGGCCGTCGATCAGCACTTCGGTCGCCCTGGCGGCCTTGTTACGGCCGGCGCCGGAAAGCACGACCGCGACTCGGCGGCCGCCGAGTCCGCCCTCCCGGGCGGCAAAGCCGTCGCCGCGAATCGTCATGCAGCCTTCCAACTTGTCCTCCAGGCTGCCCGACTCGATCCCCAAGGCCATCACGACGCCGACGTGGCAAGGTTTCGGGCCCTCGGCCAATGCCGGCGCCGCAGCCGCTTGGGTCGTTTGCCCCCGCGCGGCCTGAACCACCGCCTGGCGGACCTTTTCCTTGGCGGCGTTCTGAAGCCAGGCTTGGAGGAGGGATCGGAGCATGGCGGGAAATGACGAAGCACGAATGATGAAGTACGAATGACGAATCAGCCCAGTCGTCGGGCTACATCCTCAAGCCGCTCTCCCCGCTCGCCCCGGGCAACCGCCGCCTTTTGCCGGCGGAGTCGCTTCACGAGCGATTCTTTCACTGGCAGTCCCTGGTCCGGATCGCCGAACAGTTCGATCAGCTTTTGCTCGACAACAGAGCCAATCACCTCTTGAAGTTCGTCTTTCGTCATACGGGCGACAGTGGTGCTCATGGATATCTCCTCGCTGGCAGATCGGCCTCTTCCCCTATTATACCGCACTAGGGGGCGCGAACACAATGTAGCACGACATCCATCTGCCCACGGCAAGAGTGGGCATCCCGCCCAAACCTCACGCGGAGCGTGAGGAGTACATGATCCTCACGTCATCTGCCAGACGGCCATCCGCAGCACGTCGCGGAAGCCTTTTTCGGCCAGCAGCACGGCGGCCGGCTCGAAGCCGCAATGCACCAGGCAGTGCTCGCAGCGCGGATCGCCCGACGGACCAAGCCGGTCCCAATCGGTGGAATCGACCAGTTCGCGATAGGTTTCGTAGTGGGCGTCGCCGACAAGGTAGCACGGGCCGCGCCAGCCGCGCACGTTGTACGTGGGATTCGCCCAGGCGGCGCAGGGCAACTCCCGCTCGCCGCAGAGGAACTGCATGTAGATCGGCGAGGCAGTGAGCTTGAACCCGCGCAGCGCGTCCCGAGCCGCACGGAACTTGTCGTGGACCTCCCGCCGGGTCATAAAAAGCTGCTGCCCGGCCTGCGGATCGGCGTCGCAAACCGATTGATAGCCGTAGGCCGGCGAGATCATAAAGCCGTCCACGCCGATCTCGTAGAGATACTGAAAGAGCACGGCGACCTCGTGGACGTCGGTGTCCTTGTAGATCGTCGTGTTGGTGCAGACCTGGAAGCCGGCCACCTTGGCGTCGAGGATGCCGCGCACGGCGGCGGCGAACACGCCTTCCCGCCCGACCATGCGGTCGTGCGTGGCCTCCATGCCGTCGAGATGAATGTTGAAAAACAGGCGGCTGCTGGGGCGAAAGCCGCGGAGCTTTTTGTCCAGCAACACGCCGTTGGTGCAGAGGTAAACGTGCCTGCCCTGGCCGACGAGGCTGGCCACGAGCGACTCGATCTCCGGGTACAAGAGCGGCTCGCCGCCGCAGACGCTCACGATCGGAGAACCGCACTCGGCCACGGCCGCCAGACACTGATCGATCGACAGGCGGCGGTGCATCGTGTCGGCGTATTCGCGTATCCGCCCGCAACCCGCGCACGACAAATTGCAGGTGTGCAACGGCTCGAGCATCAGCACCAGCGGGAACCGTTTCTCGCCGGCCAGCTTCTTGCGGAGCAGGTAGGAGGTCATCGAGCGGGTTAACGAGAGGGGAAATCGCATGGGAGAATGTCGAATGTCGAAATCAAAATGCCGAAGGAATGTCGAATGTCGAAATCATAATGTCGAAGGAAAAAATGGCGAAGTGGATGTAAGGGCTTAGCCTTTCGTCATTTGGACTTTGGCAATTCCTTCGTCATTTGGATTTAGTCATTCAGCATTAAGCGTCAAGCTGACCACTGACGGCTGATTGCCGACCGCTCCCTTCGGATTGACCGCTACGGCCCATTGCGACAGCGCCAGCAGCGGGAAGTAGATCGGATAGTAGTGGTAGCGGAGGTAGAACACGCGGGGGAAGCCGGTGCCGGTGAACTCCGTCTCCTCCCAAGTGCCGTCGTCTTCCTGCATCAGCATCAGGTAGCGGACGGCGCGGGTGACGGCCGGGTGCTCGTGCAGCCCGGCGGCCATCAGCCCCATCGCGGCCCAGGCCGTTTGCGAGGCCGTGGGCGTACCCTGGCCGCGCAGATGCGGCGACTCGTAGCTGTTGGGCGATTCGCCCCAGCCGCCGCAGGCCTGCTGGTGGGCCAGCAGCCAATTGACTCCCGCCACAATGGACGGATCGTCGCTGGGCACGCCGACGGCCGCCAGGCCGGTGATTGCCTGCCAGGTGCCGTAAATGTAGTTGACGCCCCAGCGGCCGAACCAACTGCCGTCGGTGTTCTGGGTGCGGCGGACGTACTGCACCGCCCGATCAATGGCCGGATCGCCCACGCGATGTCCCAGTTGCCCCAACGACTCCAGCACCCGTCCGGTGAGATCGGGCGTGCTGGGGTCGATCATGGCGTTATGATCGGCGAAGGGGATGTAGCAGAGGAACTCGTGGTCGTTGTTGCGGTCGAAGGCGCCCCAGCCGCCGTCGCGATTCTGCATGGCCAGCATCCAACGCAGGCCGCGGTCGATGGCCGAAACCGTCTCCTCCACGGCATCCACCTCGCGCCGGTTGTCTGTCCGTTTTGCCGTGGTCAGCGGCGCCAGTCGCAATTCGGGCGGCAGCGCCTCGTGCGTTTCGGCGGAAAACTGCGTGCGCAAGGCCATCAGCGCCATGGCCGTGTCGTCGGAGTCGGGATAGAAGTCGTTGGCATACTCGAAACACCATCCGCCCGCCTCGATATCGACCGTCTCGGCCCAGTCGCCGGGCTGCGTGATCTGCCGGGCCAGCAGCCAGTCGATGGCCTCGCGCAGGGCCGGGCTGCCGGGCTTCATGCCGCTGGCCGCCAATGCCCGCACGACAATCGCCGTATCCCAAACGGGCGACTTGCAGGGCTGGAGCCGGGCCGTGCCGGCCTCTTCGTCCTCCAGCACCAGGTTTTGCAGTTGTTGGTGGCAATATTGCAGCTCGGGGCTGTTGTCGGGATAGCCCAGGCACTTCAGCGCAACGATGCTCCAGACGATCGGCGGATAAATGGCGCCAAGACCGTCGCTCTGGTCGAATCGCGCCACCATCCACCGCTCGGCGGCGGCGATGGCTTTGCGCTGCAGTGGCAGCAGGCGGCGGCGCTGACACCACTTGTACAGCTTGTCGACGGTGCGGAAGAAGCGGTCCCAACTGAGCAGGCCCGTGCCGCCCGGCAACCCCGGGCAGCGCAACGGCGGCCAATCCTCCGGCTCGCGCAGGAACAACTCGCGGATGCCCAGCCGCGGCTCGATCCGCCGCACCGGCCGCATTGCACAGATGATCGACAGCGGCACAATGATCGTCCGCGACCACGAACTGACGGCGTACAAGTTCACCGGGCACCACTTTGGCAGCAGCGCCAATTCCGGCGGCACGGCCGGGCATTGATCGTAGGAGATCTGGCCCAGCAGCGCCAGGTAATAGCGCGTGTAACTGTTGACGGCGTCGGCCCCGCCGTGGGCGAGGATCGCCGCGCGGGCCCGCTGCATGTATCCCTCGCTGGGGTCGTGGCCGGTCAGTTTCAGGGCGAAATAGGCCTTCACGCTGCCGCTGACCTCGACCGCCCCGCCGGGATACATCGCCCAGCCGCCCTCGGGAAGCTGCTGTTCGACCAGATAGGCGGCGGCCCGGCGGGCCAGTTCGGAATCCTCGCGGCCAAGAAAAGCCAGCAAGAGGATGGTTTCGCTCTCCAGGATGGTGTCGCCCTCCAACTCGGCACACCACGAGCCATCGGCGTGCTGCTGGCTGAGGAGCCATTGCCGGGTGCGGCGAATCGCGCGCCGGACGGGCTTCCCCAAAGTTGCGACACTCGGAGAATGCGGCGAAGCAGCTTTCGGCGGGTCGTCCTGCCTGTCCTTAGGCACGACCCTCACTTGCTCACTCGAACTCATACGATGCGCCTCCAAGCGTCTGAAGCGGTCCTCCCTGACACGCACCCCCCCGAGCAAAACGGGGTACCATAATCTATGCTATCATCGCCCGGCGGACAATAGCAGTCCGGAGAGAGTACGGACGGGGTGCTAGCACCTACTTCACCCGAGTTCCCCTGCCAACACAATAGTGAACGTGGCCCCATGGCCGGTCTGGCTGGATACTTCGATCCGGCCGCCGTGGTTGGCGACGATCCGCCACGCCTTCGGCAGCCCCAGGCCCAGTCCGCGGCCGGCCTGGCGGGCGGAATAGAAAGGATCAAAGATGTGCCGGCGCTGCTCGGGCGTGATGCCGGGCCCGTCGTCGCGGATGTGAATCCGCACCTCGGGTTCTATCCTTTCCACGCCGATCTCGATGTGCCCGCCGCTGCCCAAAGCTTCCAGGGCGTTGTGGCAGATCGCCCGCAAGGCCACGGCCAACTGCGTGGCGTCGGCCATGACGCGGGCTTCGCCGGGAGAAAAGGCGGCGTGCGTGAGACTCGTCTCCTGCCGTGCGGCCATCGGCCCAAGATCGGCGATCAGCGTTTCGATCAGTTCCGTTACGTCGACCCGCGCAAGTTCCGGCCGGGGCGGCCGGGCGAAGAGCATCATGTCGGCGATCATCTCGTAGACCCGCGTCGCCTGGGCGCTGATCAGGGCCAGCGCCCTGCGCCGCTCGGGATCGGTCTCGCCGTGCAACAGCAATTGGGCACGGCCGGAAATAACCGTCAGCGGGTTGTTGATTTCGTGGCCCGCCCCGGCGGCGAACTCGGCCATTGCTTCAAACTTCTCGGCTTCCAGCGTCCGCTGGAACTCGGCCTCTAATTGCGCCAGCCGGGCGAGCCGATCGACGATAGACGGCGACGCTTCCATAAATGAAATGCGGCGACGGCCGACTTTTCTTCAACCGGCCGCTACGCGCTGGTGGCCACTTCGATGTCCAGGTGGTGGCACATCCGCTCCACCAAGCGCTCGACCTCGAACGGCTTGTGCATGAAGTCGTTGGCCCCGGCCGCCTTCAGTTCGCCGATCTTGTCCTCTTCGACCATGCCGGAGATGCAGATGATCCGCACGTCGTCCATGGTCTTGTCGCCGCGGACCCGCTGGCAAACCTCCTTGCCGTTGATGTCCGGCAGCATGACGTCGAGCACGATGAGGTCGGGCCGGTATTCCTTGACCATCATGCCGGCGTCGAATCCGTTGTTGACGCTGCGGACTTCGAACCGGACGTCGCGATCCAGCACGTCGCTGATCAACTCGACCAGTTCCTCGTCATCGTCGACGATGAGGATCTTCCGTTTGCCGCTTTCCAGGGCGTCGGTGGGGATGCCGTTGTCGCGCATGAAGGTGAAGAGTTGGTCCCGCGGTATGCGGCGGAACCGGCTGCCCGGAACCCGGAACCCCTTCAATTGTCCCGAATCAAAACAACGGATAATCGTTTGCTGGCTGACCTTGCAGATCTTGGCCGCCTCGCCGGTCGTGAACACAGTTTTCATCTATTTGACCTCCTCCGTGTCAAAAAGGCCTGAACTCGCCTTGAGTCCGCGTTGTTCGCAAACTCCTTACATCCCTAGGCTGTGCATAAACAGCAGGCTCATCCGGTTCTGCCGACATTACCGAACTTGCCAATGCCGAGTAATTATAGCCATCTTCCCGCGCCTGTCAATACGGTTATCGTTTCCCTAAGTTGCTATAGAATCAGTAGTTACAAGACGAAATGACGAAATCAACAACCGGCCCGGGGTTGTTTCTGTCAGAATGGCCGTGAGCGACAATTCTCTCTGAGCAAAGTAGGACAGTGCGGCGGCTTGGGGGTGAGAGGGGAGGGAGGCAGCAACCGCAGGGTGCGCATTGAGTACAATGTGCCAAGTACGGAGTGCCAAGCAACTCCATACTCCGCAACCCGTACCCCCCAACTTCGCACTCCTCGACTCGTGTTCCATACTTCTGTACTCCGTACTTCCATACTCCGAGGGGCCGGAAAAAGGACATCACTGATTTTCGGGGTTTGTGCGTGGCCGGCCGGGACCGCGCAGGGTGAACTCAAGCCCCAGGCGGGCCATCGCGCTGCCCTGCTTGGTGATCGAACCCAAACGGTCAGTGGCGTCGCCCGAGTTGCGGCAGCCGGGCGTCAGGCCCCAGTAGTTCGCCAGGCTCGCCGGCCGCGGAAACCGCTCGATCGGGCCGAGCGCCAGTTGGACCAGCCAATTCTTGCCCTTGATCGTGTCGAGCCCCTTCGTTGGGCACTCCTGCTCCAGGTTGTATTTCCGCAAGATGTGCTTGATCTTGTTGATCGTCCGCGTGCGGAGTTGCCCCAGCCGTTTGCGCCAGGCGGTGATTTGACGATCCTCGGCGTCGGCCTGGCTCGGCAATTGAACGCATCGAATCCCGTGGACTTTTTTGCCGGCCAACAACCGCTGGCGATTGACCCACAGCAGCTCGCCCGAGGCGTTGGCGTCTCGACGGTCGGTCTTCTTCGATCGTTTTTCGGGGCCGGAAAAGGGGACATCACTCATTTGCGCCTCTGTTGTTCTTGTTTTTCCTGAAAATCAGTGATGTCCCCTTTTCAGGCCCCACGGCGAGCGCGTCCGAGAAATCCTCGGCGACGGCGCCGCGAAAGCCCGAAAAAAGGCTGCCGAAGTGTTGCTCCGCGCCCAACGGGCATGCGGGGCAAAAAAATAGCTTCTGTTGCGGAAGCATCACGTAGAGCTATGAAAATGCCGCTCAGAAGATTTTATCGGCTTTATCGAGCGACAAGGGCTTCATCTTCTTAATGCGTTCATAATTCTTTTGGTCTCTTGGCGTTGGCTTGAACTCGTTCACTAATAGGTCAGTCACGTCTACTTGCTTGGCTGAAGTGTATTGTTTGAGCTTCGCTTCGTTCCATTTTGAAACCAGCAACGAAACACCGGCCTTTGCTTGAATGGCCGGCAGGCGGTCCTTGATCTCTTGCAGAACGTCGTCTATTGGTGCAGTGCTGAGCACCTGGTGATGGACCTTCCGATGATGCTGCGCCATGATCTTCCTCAACTCGCCGAGTTTCTTCTGATCGCCATGCTCCTCGGCAGCCTCGGCCTCGGCTTGCATCGCTTCGATTCGGTTCTGCACCGCGTCGGTCCATAAGTGGGCACACGCCACGACACGCGAATCGTAAACACCGATGCGAATGGCCTGCTTCTGTGGTGCTGTTGCGTCACGGTCCTCTGTTCGTGCCAGGTCAGCGATTCCCGACAGCGCAACATAAACCACCAGTGATGCCAAAGAACATCTCATGGATTACCTCCAAGCGTGGGAACGACATAGAATTGGCCTGTTCGTCCCAATGCCTTCCTCTACAGGATGGAAGCCTCGACGAGAAAACACTCATTCTACCAGTATTCTGATAATGTCTGGCTTGATCGAAGGGAGCCGTTCCTTGACGGTCTTCCACACCAGTTGATGATCGACGCCGAAATAGAAGTGGATCAGCTTGTCTCTCATCCCCGCCATTTCTCTCCAAGGGATGCTGGGATGGCTCAGTCGTACTTCGTCGGGTACTCGCTTGGTTGCCTCGCCGATGATTTCGAGCTTCCTCACCACGGCGCTGAGTGTTTTGTCGTCTGTCTGGAATGCCTCGAAACTCATGCCCGCGACGAATTGCTCGATGCTCTCGATCGCCGCCAGAATGTCTTTCAAGTACAGGGTTTGGTCTCTCATACGGCGATGACCTCCCGAAGAACCGACTCCCGGAGTTCCTCTCGCAGGGCGCGCTTGGGAACCACGTCCACCTTTCGGTGCAACTCTTCTTCGAGATAGAGAGACAACCCCGTCAGGTCGAACAGGTCGGCGCCGTCCTCAAACTCGACCAATACGTCGATATCGCTGCCGACGTCTTGCTCACCTCGAACGAAGGAGCCGAACAGACCGATCTCCTTGGCCTTATACGAAGCCATCAATCGAGGTTTTATCTCTCTAAGCTTGACAAGCAGTGCGTCGGCGTTCATGTGTCGTATTCCTGGATTTTTTCCCGCGCAAGCACAAGTCTGGCCAACTGGACTTGGGTTGTCAAGCGGGCTTTGCTTCGGGGCCAACGGGCGTGCGGGGTAAAGCCCTGAGAGGGGCGTGTGCGGCAAAATTTTCTGGCGTGAGCGCAGAGCAGTAGATCCCGCCTGCCGGGCGGGATTTATGGCGGAAGCGAGGCTCTCGACAACACCTGAGATCCCGCCCGGCAGGCAGGACCTACTGCCAGAAAATCTTGCCGCACACCGAAGGGCTTCCCCTCGTCGGCCCGCTGCCTTAGCATGATGGCATGGCCGACCAGCAAGAAACAGATCGAAACGCGCCTCCCCCGGCTAAGGGAGGACGGTTTGCCTGGCCCGGTTTTGCCCTGGCAATCGCGGGCGGGGCAATCATCGGGTTGCTCTGGGCGTGGTGGGCGGAGATGGCTCAGGCCTACTTCGCTCCCCTGATCCTCTTTCCCCTGCTGCTCGGGGCCGCCGCGGGGCTGATGGTCGTCGGGCTGGTCCGCGTGGCACAGATCGGGCACCGGCCCACCATCGCCGCCAGTGTCGTGCTGGCCGCAGTGCTGGCCGCCACCGCCCAACACTACTTCACCTACCTGGCCGCCTACCGGCAACCAGCGGACGCGACCGCCGGTCGCGGCGTCGTATCTGGCAGCGGCCAGCCGGCGCCGGTCGATCTGTCGGCCGTGCTCGATCGCATCAAGCCCAGCTTCGGCGAATACCTGCAGGGGCAAGCCCGACTGGGCCGGCCCTTGTTGCTCGGCTACGTGGCGCGGGGCTGGGTGGTGTGGCTCACCTGGGCCATCGACGGTCTGCTGATCCTCGCCGCCGCACTGGCGGTGGCCGTTCCGGCAATGCGCATGCCCTATTGCGACCGATGCCGGACCTGGTATCGTGCCACGCGATGCGGCAAGACCGACCTGCCTACCGCGAAGCGCCTGGCCGCGGTCGCCGGCGTCGAACTGCCGGAGCGTCCGCGGTCGCCGCGGTATCGGCTGTCGAACTGCCAGAACGGTTGCGGGCCGACACGTTGCGAGTTGTCTTGGGAAGAGACCGACGGGGGCGTGTCGTTGTTCCGAATCTGGCTGGATGCCGCCCAACGCAACCAGATGGCTGCAATCCTGGATGAACTTGCCACAGGTGACGAGGACCCATGACCCCTATGCCTGAAATCCTTGGCATTGGCACCGACATCACCGAATGTCTGCGGATCGCGCGGATGATCGAGCGGCACGGCGAGTTGTTCGTCAACCGGGTGTATACGCCCGACGAAATCAAGTATTGCCAGAGCCGCAAGCAGGCCACGCAGCACTTCACCGGCCGCTGGGCTGCCAAGGAGGCGATCCTGAAGGCCCTGGGCACCGGCTGGCGGCGGGGGATCACCTGGTGCGATGTGGAGGTCCGCAATGAGCCCGGCGGCAGGCCGGTCGTCGCCGTCCGCGGCGGCGCGAAGGAGGTCGTCGAGCAACTCGGCATTGCCGAGATCCTCGTGAGCATTTCCCATTGCCGCAGCTACGCCACAGCGACGGCCATCGCGGTGGGGAAGGGCAAGAGAGATGAAGGGTAATATATGACAGCGAAACAATTCTACGATTGGCAAACCTCCGGCGGCACCGACGATGTCATGCGATTGGTGGACTGCCTGGAGAGGGCGGACATCGCCTGGTGTGCCATCGGCGGCGTGGCGGTGAACCACTGGGCGCAAGAACCCATGGTGACCCAGGACGTGGATTTTGTCGTTGCGACCGACGCCATCCAACGCACCGTCTCGTTGCTCGAGGACGCGGGCTTCCGATCCGAGAGATTCGACTGGTCCATCAACTTCCAAGGCCGCTCGAAGGTCAGCCTTCAACTCAGCACGGAGGAGTTCTACCGCGAGTTCCCCTCCCGAGCCGTCCCGGCCGACGTTCATGGCATTCTCTTGCGGGTAGCATCGCTGGAAGACACTCTGCGGGGCAAGATGAAGGCGTGGAGCGAGCCGGCACGAAGGCAAAGCAAGCGAATCAAGGACCTTGGCGATATTGCCCGGCTGGTGGAAGCACATCCACGGCTCTGGAACTTCCTGACGGACGACCTGAAACGGCAAGTTCAACCGCCGGCGGAGTAAGGACCGGCAAATAGTGTCGCGTTTCTTAATGTACTCCTCACGCTCCGCGTGAGGTTGTGCCGGTTGGACTCCCCGCCTCTCACGCCTTCTTCTGGCGTTTCGCGCCTTTGCCGGCGCTCTTCTTTGCAGCCTTTTTCGCGGCCTTCCTTGCCGGGGCTTTCTTGCGCGCGGCGCGCTTGGACGGACCGGCTTCGGCGCGGGCTTGCAGCAGATTCACCGCGTATTCAAACGTGACCTCCTCGATCGCCGTTCCACGCGGCAGCGAGGCATTGGTCGCCCCGTCGGTCACGTAGGGCCCGTAGCGGCCTTGCATCAACCGTACCGGCTGGCCGGTTGCCGGAGATGCGTCGAAGACCTTGACCGGCTCTTTGCGGACGGCGGCGCCGCGGCGCGATTTCGGCTGGGCCAACAACTCCAGCGCCTGCTCCAAAGCAACCTCCAGCGGCGACAACCCGTCGGGCAACGAGCGGGTCTCCTCGCCGCACTTGACGTACGGCCCGAAGCGGCCGTTGTGGGCCACCACCGGTTCGTGCGATTGCGGATGCTCGCCCAGAGTGCGCGGCAACGTAAGCAGCTTCAAGGCCGTTTGCAGATCGACGTGTTCCGGGTCCATGCCTTTGAGCAACGACGCATTCTGCGGCTTCTCGTCGTCCTCCGACGTGCCGCGCTGGACGTACGGCCCAAAGCGCCCCACCTTGACGAACACGGGCTTGTGCGTATCCGGGCAGATGCCCAGCGGCTCGTCGCTCTGGCCGGCCTTGTCGAGCATCTCGAGCGCCGATTGCAGCGTCACTTCGTCCGGGGGAAGCTTGTCGGGCAGGCTCGCACGCCGTTGGCCTTGCTCCAGGAACGGCCCGTAGCGGCCGACGCGAACGAAGATTTCCTCGGCTTGCTCGTCCTTGCCCGCCGCCTTGCCCAGCGAAATCCGGCACACGTCGCGGGCGTCGATCTCGTCGACCTTGTCCTTCAGCAGTTGTTTCAGCCCGGAGTGGTCGTCTCCAAAGTAGAACATCCGCAAGTAGTCGAGATGATTCATCTCGCCGCGGCTGATCGCGTCCAAATCGTCTTCCATCTCCGCCGTGAACTGGTAATCGACCAGTTTGGGGAGGTGCGATTCGAGCAACTGCGACACGGCGAACGCCGTCCACGTGGGCACCAACACGTTCCCGCGCTTGATCTTGAACACGTATTCGCGGGCGAGGATCGTGTCGATGATCGAGGCATAGGTGCTTGGCCGGCCGATGCCCATTTCCTCCAACGCCCGGGTAAGCGAGGCTTCGCTGTACCGATTGGGCGGCTGCGTGGTGTGGCTCTTCGGCTCCAGGGCCTTGCACTGGAGCGTCTCCCCGACGGCGACCGCCGGCAACACTTCTTCGCGGTCGGCCAGATCGGACTCGGGATCGTCGGCCCCTTCGACGTACGCCCGGAGGTAGCCGGGAAACTCGATCGTCTTGCCGCTGGCCTGAAAGTTCGCCCCATCGACGTCCACGGTAATCGTCACGCGATGCCCCCGCGCGTCGGTCATCTGGCTGGCGACGGTTCGCTTCCAGATCAGGTCGTAGAGCTTGAACTCGTCCGGGCTGAGCCGGTGGCGAAGCGACTCGGGGAAATCGAACGGGTGGCCGGCCGGGCGAATCGCCTCGTGCGCCTCCTGGGCGTTCTTCACCTTCGTCTGATACACACGCGGCGACGCCGGCAGATACTCCTTGCCGTACTGCGTGGCGACCAACTGGCGGGCGGCGTCGATGGCCACCGCGGCCAGACTGGTCGAATCGGTGCGCATGTAGGTGATGTGCCCCGTCTCGTAGAGGCTTTGCGCTACCTGCATGGTGTGCCGGGCAGTGAAACCGTACTTCCGGTTGCCTTCCTGCTGCAAGGTGCTGGTGGTGAAGGGCGGATACGGACGGGTCGTGTAGGGCTTGTCCTCGATGTTCGCCACCTGGCAGCGGCCCTCGCGGAGCCGCCGCAACAGATCGGCCGCCTCCTGCTCGTTCATCAGCAAGAGGTTCGGGGCCTTCAGCTTTCCCGTTGCCGGGTCGAAATCGCGGCTTTCGGGAACATGGCGGCCGTCGACCGACACGAGTTCCGCCTGAAAGCTCTCGCCGCCGGCGTTGGCAAACGTGCCCACGAGGTCCCAGTACGTGGCCGATACGAAGGCCATCCGCTGCCGCTCGCGCTCGACGATCAGCCGGACGGCCACGCTCTGCACCCTGCCCGCCGAAAGCCGGGGGCGAATCTTCCGCCACAGCAACGGCGACACGTCGTAGCCGTACAGCCGGTCGACGATGCGGCGGACCTCCTGGGCGCGGACCAGATTGGCGTCGATGTCGCGCGGGTTCTTCAGCGACTCGCGGATCGCCTCCTCGGTGATCTCGTGAAACACCAGCCTCCGCACGGGCACCCGCGGCTTGAGCACTTCGCAAAGGTGCCAACTGATGGCCTCGCCCTCGCGGTCTTCGTCGGTGGCCAGGTAGACCTCCTTGGCGTCCTTCAACAGCGACTTGAGCTTGCGGACCTGCTGGATCTTCTCCCGGGGGATCACGTAGACCGGCTCGAAGTCGTGGTTGACATTGACCCCGAGATACGCCCACTCTTCGCCCTTGTACTCCTCGGGTATCTCCTTGGCCCCCTGCGGAAGGTCGCGGATGTGGCCGATGCTGGCCTCAATGGTGAAGCCGCTGCCAAGAAACTTGCTGATCGTCCTGGCCTTGGCCGGCGACTCGACAATCACCAGCGACGTGCCGCCGAGGGCATTTGATCTCTTGGCCATGTTAGTCCTGAAAAACTAGGGAAGATGCATTGTAGCAATCGTTGGCATCGGCACAATGATCCAGCAATTGGCATTGCATTTGTGTCCAGGCCATTTAGAATTGCTGGATTCCAGTCGTGCTGGAGCAGTTGCGACACAATTACTCCCGCGGTGGCCGACCTGTCAAGCCGAATTCGCGTGTCCCGACCCCCTCTGTAGAAGGATTTCCGCCTCATGGCAAGCCCCTTTTCCATTTTCCGCAAGCAGCGCAAGCTCATGATAGCGGTGCTTACCCTTCTGGCTATGTTCGCCTTTGTGTTCATTCCCATCCTCATGGAGCGGATGGGCGGGCAGGCCGTGCGGGACGAGGTGGTCGCCAGCACCGTAAAGTTCGGCAACCTGCGACAGTCCGACGTGGCCGCATTGATACACCAGCGGCAACGCGTGCTGGGCGTGCTGACCGACGCGCTGCAGATGTCCAGCCCGAACCCGCGCATGGTGCGCCAGTTTCTTGAAGCGGTCTTCGGCCCCGCCACCGACGAGGCGGTCGTCAATTCCTGGCTCCTGGCCCGCTATGCCGAGTTCCAGGGGGTCGCCGTCAGCAACCAGACGATCAACAGTTTCCTCAAGGAAATCACCCAGAACAAGGTCAGCACGCTCGACTTCCAGACGGCGTTCAAGCGGTCGGGCATGTCGGAGTTCCAGTTCTTCAATGCCATGCGCGACGAACTGCTGGCCCTGCAACTCCAAAGCATGTTCCGCGCCAGCCTGATGGCTGCCACGCCCGCACAGCGATGGGACTACTTCACCCGGGTGAAGCAGAGGGCGACGATCGAAGCGATTGCCGTGCCCGCGGCCCAGTATCTCGACCGAATTGCGGACCCGAGCGACGACGATTTGAAGGCGTTCTTCGAAGAGTGCAAGACCAAGTATCCGCGGCCCGACTTGCCGGACCCCGGTTTCCGCGTGCCGCAGAAGATCGCCTTGCAGTTCTTTAAGGCCGACCACGACAAGTTCGCCGACACGGTGACCGACGAGGAAATCAAGGCCCGGTACCAGAAGGATAGAGAACTCTACGACCAGCTTGAAAAAGGATCCACAAAGGACACGAAGGACACGAAGAAGGAAGACGCCGAAGAGAAGAAAGCGCCCGAGGCCAAGCAAGATGCAGACAATATAAAAGAGCCCGAGGAGAAGAAGGCCGAAGAGAAAAAGCCCGAAGAAGCGAAGCCCGAGGAGAAAAAACCCGAAGAAAAGAAACCCGACGGCGCGTCGGCGCTACAGCAACCGTCTCCATTCCGGCTGACCGCGTTGCAGGACGAGAAACCGGCCGAAAATCCGGACGCGACGGCGAAAGAGGAGAAACCGGCGGAAAAGGCCGAGCCTGCGGTGAAGGATGAGAAACCGGTCGAAAAGCCGCAGGCCGGGCCAAAGGACGAGAAGGCCGCCGAGCCCAAGGCCGGGCCCTCGGACCGGGTCAAGCGGTTCGTCCGTGAGCAAATCGCCTACGATAAGGCGAAGGCCGTCTTCGATGGCCTGCGCGACCGCATGGAAAAGTATCGCAGCGCGTGGAGCAAATACGAGGACGCCGTCATCAAGGGCAAAACCGCCGCCGAGCCCGCTCCGTTGGACTTCGAGGCCCTGGCCAAGGAGCAAGGGCTGACCGCCGGCAAGACCGGACTGATTTCGCAAATCGACGCGCAGAACAGCGACATCGGCAGTTCCCTGATCGATGGTCGAGAGCCCGCCTGGCTGATCGCTTTCACCTCGCTGTCGAAGTACCGGCCGGAGATGTCGCGCGATCACCAGGGCAACTACTACCTCTTCTGGAAGACGCAGGACGAGAAGGAGCGCGTGCCGGCGTTCGACGACAAGGGCGTCCGCGACGAGGTGCTCCGCACCTGGAAGACGATCCAAGCCCGGTCTCTGGCGATGACCGAGGCCGACAAGCTGGCCGGCGAAGCCCGCAAGTCCAACACGTTCCTCAAGCAGACGTTCGCCGATCGGCCGGACCTTCGCGTGATTTATCCGGAGCCGTTCAGTTGGATGACGTTCGGCAATGTGCCGCTGGGCAGCGCGCCCTCGGCCGCGCGGCTGAGCTCGGTCCCGGGCATCGACATGCCGGGCCAGGAGTTCATGCGGGCCGTCTTCGACCTGCAGCCGCACCAGGTCGGCACGGCGTTTAACGCGCCCAAAACCGCGGCCTACGTGGTCCGCGTCACCGAACTGAGTCCGCCCGAAGGCGCGCTCTGGGCGCAGTTCGAGGTCGACGACTTCAGCAAGTACGCGCCCGTGGCGCAGGAAGATCAGCGGCAAATCTTCACGGCCTGGCTCGACGAGATCAAGGCCGCCGTCGGCTTCAAGTGGGAAAAGAAGCCCGGCGAGATGATGGAAGGCGAGTCGCGCGGACCAGTGCCGTTCGAGGTCGATGAGTAGTCGGCAGCCGATTGTACTCTTCACGCTCCGCGTGAGGGTCGTATTTCAAAGGTCTACCGCCGCGGCTTGAGGATCACGGTGGCTAGCGGCGGCAGGGTGATGCGGACCGACGCCGGCCGCCCGTGGCTGCCGTACGCCTCGGCCGTCAGCCCCGGCCCGTTGCCCATGTTGCTGCCGGCGTAGAACGACGAGTCGCTGTTGAAGATTTCTTCGTACCAGCACTGTTCGGGCACGCCCAGGCGATGTCCGACCCGCGGCACCGGCGTGAAGTTGTTGGCGATCACCAGGAAGTCGCGCGGGTCCTTCGCCCGCCGCACGTAGCTCAGCGTACACTCGTCGTGGTTGTGGCAGTCGATCCACTCGAAGCCGTGGTAGTCGAAATCGACTTCGTGCAGGGCCTTTTCCCGGCGCAGCAGCCGGTTCAGGTCGGAAACGCACTTCAACAGCCCCTTGTGCGAATCCCACTGCAGCAGGTCCCATTGCAGGCTGGTGTCGTAGTTCCACTCGTTCCACTGGCCGAAGTCGCTGCCCATGAAGATCAGCTTCTTGCCCGGGTGGGTCCACATGTAGCTGTACAGCAGCCGCAGGTTGGCGAACTTTTGCCACAGGTCGCCGGGCATCTGGTCCAGCAGCGAGCCCTTGCAATGCACCACTTCGTCGTGCGACATCGGCAGCACGAAGTTCTCGTGGAAGGCGTAGATCAGGCTGAAGGTAAGCTCGTCGTGATGATATTTGCGGTGGATCGGCTCGTGGCGCATGTAGGTGCGGGTGTCGTTCATCCAGCCCATGTTCCATTTCAGGCTGAAGCCCAAGCCGCCGAGGTAAGTCGGCCGCGAGACGCCCGCCCAGGCCGTCGATTCCTCGGCGATCGTCAACACGCCAGGATGTTGGAAGTGGGCCTGTTCGTTCAGTTCCTTCAGGAAACTGATGGCCTGGATATTCTCCCGCCCGCCGTACTCGTTGGGCAGCCAGTCGCCGTCCTGGCGGCTGTAGTCGAGGTACAGCATCGAGGCCACGGCGTCGACGCGAATCCCGTCGACGTGGTATTTGTCCATCCAGAACAGGGCGTTGGAGGTGAGGAAGTTGCGGACCTCGTGCCGGCCGTAGTTGAATATCTGCGTGCCCCAGTCGCGGTGCTCGCCGCGGCGGGGATCGGCGTGCTCGTAAAGCGCCGTGCCGTCGAACTGCCGCAGGCCGTGCCCATCGCGGGGAAAGTGGGCCGGCACCCAATCCAGAACGATCCCGATGTCGTTCTGATGGCAGAGATCGACTAAGTACATGAAGTCCTGGGGCGTGCCGTAACGGGAGGTCACCGAGTAGTAGCCCACCGTCTGGTAGCCCCAACTGGCCGACAGCGGATGCTCGCTGACGGGCAACAACTGCAGGTGCGTGTAGCCTACTTCCTTGCAGTAGTCCACCAATTGGTGGGCCAACTCGCGGTAGCTCAGCCAGCGGGTCGGATCGTCGCCCGGCCGCCGCCAGCTTCCCAGGTGGACCTCGTAGAACGACAGCGGACGCTCCAGCCAGTTCGTCTCCCGCCGCCGAGCCATCCACTCGGCGTCGTGCCAGCCGTACCGGCTCAGATCGGAGACCTTCGAGGCCGTTCGCGGCGGCACTTCGGCGGAAAAACCGTAAGGATCGGATTTCTCGAACACCCAGTCGTGGTGGCGAATCTGGTACTTGTACAGCGTTCCCTCGCCCAGCCCGGGCACAAACAACTCCCAGAATCCGCTGGGAATGTGCTTGCGCATGGGATGCCGCCGGCCGTCCCAGTTGTTGAAATCGCCGACGAGGCTCACGCTCGTGGCGTTTGGGGCCCAGACGGCGAAATTGACGCCGTCAATCCCGTCGATCTTCCGCAGTTGCGCCCCCAACCGGTTGTACGATTGCCAGTGCCGCCCCTCGTTCAACAGGTAGAGGTCGTAGTCGGTCAGCAGGTGTGGGAATGAATAGGGATCGTGCATGGTAATGGTCTTTTTCAGATTCTCGTCGGCCACGCGAAGCATGTAGCGGGGCGAGCCGTCCCCGTTGGGCAACGGGCAAATTGCCTCGTACAGGCCCGCCGGGTGGATTCGCCGCATCGGCAAGGTTCGGTCGGTGTGGGCCGGATCGACCACCCACGCCTGGGTGGACGTGGGCAGGAACGCCCTCACCGCCAACGCCCGACGCCCCGAGTCGTGTACTTCGTGCGGGCCGAGCAACTCGAACGGATTCTCGTACCGTCCCTCGATCAGTTGGCCAATTTTCTCCAGTGACACCGTAGTACGCACGCGCACCTCCATGCACCAGAACTAGGAACGATGAAGTATGAATGATGAACCGACGACGGATAATTGACGCCACCAACGCACCGTTGCAACCAATAAAACCGCACCCCAAGCCGCAAACATCGGTGCATAACATTTTAGCCAATTGGCCCCAACAATGCGATCCCCCCAGCTTTCACCCTTCTTGGCCAAATCCCAATGGGGGCCGGCGAGCAGTTCCTCTCCCGCGTCAAACCGGCGTTGGCCGCAATCCACCTTGTGGACCTGTAGAATCCGATCCATCCGCTGCCAGAGGTCGGCATCCCGTACCGGCGCCATTTGCCCAAAGTATTCCCACCGCCAACCGTTGTCTCGCCATTCCGACAGCCCAAACTGGATTCCCTGCTCGACGTACCGGGTGCAGCCGATCAGCGTGACCCTGGAGGGCTGGTCGAGCGACTCCAGGCCCCGGACAACCGTCAGCAAGTCGAGTCGCTCTCCCCAAACGTCGGGTTCAACGTCGGCCGCCTCGAAGCGGGTTGAGCCATCGGCCGTCCGCAGCACGAATCGCCAGCGGCCGAGACCTACAATCCGGTTCGTCTCCGACGACAACAGGAAATGCGGTTCTGGAGTATTCATCGGGGCTTATTCGGCAACACTATGGGGAACTTGGGCAGTGCTGCGCAATCAGTAAACGTGATATGACACTATGATCCCACTGGAGAGTGGGTGAGGTGGGTTTCATCGGGGCATTGTCAACTACCCAGCCGCCAAGGTGGCCCAAGGCGGCATCAGTTAGCTTATCGGAAAGAAGTCCGCAGCTTCTCTAGTTTATCACATCATCTGAAGGTTCCACGGCTTTTTTCGTCCGGGATTGACCGGTAATGCCGGGAATCGACCGCCGCCTTGGATCCCTTTCCCCAACGGATGTAAAGCGGGAGAATGGAATTCGATGTCCGAGCCGATTCCCCCCCAAGACGACTCCCTCGCTGCCGAGAAGGTTCACTCCTTCCCGCAGACGCCCGGCGTCTATCTGATGAAGGACGACGCCGGCCGGGTGATTTATGTCGGCAAGGCGAAGAACCTCCGCGCCAGGGCGGGCAGCTATTTCTTGAAGGCCGCCGCCGAAGATCCCCGCACGGCCAAGCTCGTCCAGGAGATCCGCGACATCGACTACCTCGACGCCGCGAGCGAGATCGACGCCTTGTTGATGGAAGCCCGGCTGGTCAAAGACATCCTGCCGAAGCACAACCGCGACCTGCGTGACGACAAGAGCTTCCCCTACCTGGAAATCTTCACCCGCGAGGACTTCCCCCGCGTTCGCTTTACCCGCGAGCCCAAGGCCCGCGGCACGAAGCTTTACGGGCCGTTCACCAATCCTCGGGCGTTGCGCGGGGCGATTCAACTGTTACAGAAGACATTCAAGTTCCGCACCTGCGCGCTGGACATCGAGGAGACCGACCCTCGCTGGCGGTGGTTTCGCCCCTGCCTGCTGGCTTCGATCAGCCAATGCACGGCGCCGTGCAATCTGCGGATCTCGAAGGAGGAGTATCGCAAGAGCATCCGCCGGCTCCAGCGGTTTTTGGAAGGGGGCAAGAACACGCTGCTGGCCGAGGTCCGAGAGGAGATGGCCGCGGCGGCGAAGGAACTTCACTTTGAAGAGGCCGCCCGGCTGCGCGATGAGATCGAGATGCTCGAATCGCTCGACGAGCGCGGCGAGCTGGAAACGCACGTGCAGCCGGAGGTCTTTCCGATTGATCCCAAGCGCGGGCTGGCCGGCCTGCAGAAGGTGCTGCGCCTGGCCAATCGGCCGCGGACCATCGAGGGCGTGGACATCGCCCACACCGCCGGCACCGAAACCGTGGCCGCCGTGGTGCAATTCATCGACGGGTTGCCGTTCAAGCCCGGTTACCGGCGGATGAAGATTCACGGCGTCGAAGGGCCCGACGACACGGCCAGCATCCATGAGGCCGTCGCCCGGCGGTTCCGCCACCTCCAAGGGGAAGGCGAAACGCCGCCGGACATCTTGCTGATCGACGGCGGCCGGGGGCAACTCAACGCGGCACTGGCGGCGCTGGCCTCGCTGGGGATCAATTCGCAGACCGTCGTGGCGCTGGCCAAGCGCGAGGAATTGGTTTACGTGCAGGCGGCCGACGAACCGCTACACCTCAGCCGACACGCTTATTCCCTGCGGTTGCTACAATACGTCCGCGACGAAGCCCACCGCTTCGCCCAGCACTATCACCACCTGTTGCGGAAAAAGTCGCAGTTGGGGGAGTGATAAAGACGTGCTGGCCAGCCGCCCGCCTGAAAACGCGCGCCAATCGCATCATCCATCGAGGCGATGTCCCACCTTAACCGTCACCTGGTATTGATGAATCTTCCCATCGACGATGTTGCCGCGCTGCTCGACGACCTCGAACCAACTCAGCTTGGGCAGGTCCTGCGCGGCCCTGGCCACGGCATTGGCCGCCGCCTCGTAGAACGATTTGGCGGAAGTGCCGACGTACTCGGTCTTCTGAAAAACGGGATCGGCCATAGCAAGGCCCTCCGTGGTTGTAGGGAGATGTCTACTCGCCGGTGTACGGCAGCAGGGCCATGAAGCGGGCGCGCTTGATGGCTCTCGTGATGGCGTGCTGGCTGACGGCCACGCAGCCGCTCTTGCGCCGGCTGATGATCTTGCCTTGTCGGTTGGTCAGCTTCTTGAGCAACTCGACGTCCTTGTAGTCGACGTACATCGGCTTGGGCCGCTGGCCATCGACGAAGATGGGGTCCTTCTTCTTCGTGCGGACCTTCGTCTTGGCCCGCCGCTTGCTCACCTTGTTGACTTGAAGTCGCCTTGCCATAAGGAGTCCTTGATACGCTCTGAAGGGGTCCGTGCCGCCGAGGCCGGACTACCGATTCACGCCAGCCTTGGGGAAACGAATAAGTGTACCAGTTATCGGCGAACATGCAAGCCGTCCTGCAGCCACCCCCCCTTGTGGGTGAAATGCCTCCGTAGTTTCTGTTGCGAAAAACCGTGGCTTCCTCAGCAGAATCTGTGGGTAAATTTTGGCTCGGGGAGGTCGCCGAGTTGATGATATAGGGCGATTTCGATGGCTTTCTCGGTCCGAAAGCCATACGCTTTTCTCATAGTGAGTTTTGCTTTGTTGTTCAGACCCTCCGCAATCCCTGCCGAAATGGCGCCTTCGGCACGGAACCAGTTGAGAATCAAGTCCCGGTGGCGGTGCAAGGTCTTGGCGATTTTCTTCATGGGCTCGATCTTCAATCGCATCGTCCGCGTACACCACTCCTCGAGGAACTTTGACGCACACGCCGGGTAGAAGTACTCCCAGAACTGCTGAAAGTCTTCGCGCATCAGGCGGCTGCGCACCGATTGAGGATAGTCTTTAGTAGCATCCTGTGGCGCCTCCGTTTAGATGGTGCTTGTTGCAAACCCATCTATTAACGGAAGGCCCACAGGGTGCTACTTTTCTCCTTGGTCCCGCTCGACTATAATCCCTCTCACCTGATGAAGTAGAGTCGGGCTCTGCGGGGACGCAACCTGACAAGGAATAGCCAGGTCAGGGCGGGTATATGGCCCCCAACAGCCCTGACGGCCTGCGCCGCCGGGGCTATTCTTCTCCTATCATGCCATATACTTGCCCTGTTATCCCTCAGATAAATCCAACCCCAACACCACCAGAAACCTCCCCCTATTCATCCGTTTTGACCCACAGATTCTGCGGAAGAGCCTACAAACTAACCCCTGACCTCTGACCCCTTTGGAGTAACGGAGATGTTCTCTGGAATCGTCGAAGCGTTAGGCACGGTAGTTGAACTTCGCCGGGAGCCGCCCGGCTGCCGGCTGATCGTGCGCGAACCAAAGATCGCCGCCGACGCGGCCGTGGCCGACAGCATCTCGGTCAACGGCTGCTGCCTGACGGTGGTCGAGCGCCAGGGCGACGCGTTCGGCTTTCAGGCCGGTCCCGAAACCCTCTCCCGCACCAATCTGGGCGACCTGAAGCCCGGCAGCCCGGTGAATATCGAGCGGGCCTTGGCGGTCGGCCAGCGGCTGGGCGGGCACTTCGTCAGCGGACATATCGACGGCGTGGGCACGCTGCTGAAACGCGACGATTCGGGCGACTGGTCCACCTTCTGGTTCTCCGTGCCCCGCAGCCTTGCCGTGCAGATGGCCGGCAAGGGCTCGATCGCCGTCGACGGCGTGAGCCTGACAATCGTCGACAGCCTGCCCGATCGGTTCAGCGTGGCGCTGATCCCCTACACGCTCGCCGTAACCACCCTTGGCCGGCTGCCGACGGGCGGAAAGGTCAATCTCGAAACCGACATGCTGGCCAAGTACGTGCAGCGGCTGGTCGAGGCGGAGAAGTGGGAGTAAATGGTGAATATTGACTCCCCAAAACAGACCCTCTCCTTCCTCATGCGGCGGTTCGAGGAGGTGGGCATCCGGCCGCACACGAAGTTCGGCCAGAACTTTCTGATCGATCTGAATCTGCTTCGCGTGCTCTTCGAGTCGGCGGCGGTCACGCGCAACGACGTGGTGCTGGAAGTGGGCACCGGCACGGGCTCGCTCACCGCCCTGCTGGCGCAGCACGCTGCCGCCGTCGTCACGGTGGAAATCGACCCGCAGATGTTCCAACTGGCCGGCGAGGAACTGCACCGCTTCGACAACGTCACCATGCTTCACGCCGACGCGCTGAAGAGCAAAAACCGGCTGAATCCCGCCGTGATGGAGGCCGTGGCCGGGCAATTGGCCGCCGCGCCCGGCCGGCAGCTCAAAATGGTGGCCAATTTGCCCTACAACATCGCCACGCCCATCCTCGGCAACCTCCTGGCCGAAGATGCGCCGCCGCGGACGATGACCGCCACGATCCAAAAAGAAGTCGCCGAGCGGATCACCGCCCAGCCGGGCAGCAAGGACTATGCGGCCCTGAGCATCTGGATTCAGTCCCAATGCCGGGCGGAAATCCTGCGGACCTTGCCGCCCGACGCCTTTTGGCCCCGGCCGAAAGTTTCGTCGGCCTTCATCCAGATCACTCTCGACGACGCCCTGCGGAGCCGCATCTCCGACCGCCGGTTCTTCCACGATTTCCTCCGGGCGATCTTCTGCCATCGCCGCAAGTTCCTGCGGTCCCAGTTGCTGAGCGCCTGCAAGGGCCGGCTCGACAAGCCCGCCGTCGACGCCCTGCTTGGCCGGGTGGGGCTCGATGGCACGTTGCGGGCCGAGCGGCTCGACGCCGACGCCATGCTCGCCCTGTGCGAAGCGGTGCGGGCGGCGGTGGACGCTTGACGAACGGACGCTTTCGCGCTACAACAATAATTGCAGAGTAAAGTAATAGGAGCAGAAATCATGTTAAGACGAGAGACCATGTATCTGGCGTTGGTGATGGCAGTTTCCGCCACTAGTTACGCGTCCGACGTGTTCCGCATGTCGCTCGAAAACGCTACGGTCGGCAAGTTGCCGCAAGGCTGGATCGCCGCCACGACGGGTGAAGGGCCGGGCAGCGCGTGGAACGTGGTCGAGGACCCCGCCGCCCCGGCCGGAAAGAAGGTCTTGGCCCAAACTTCCACCGAAGGGCCACAACGGCTATTCAATCTCTGCGTCGCCGAGAATACCAGCTTCACCGACCTGGACCTTACCGTGGCGTTCAACGCCGTGGCGGGCAAGATCGACCAGGGCGGCGGCCCCGTGTGGCGCTACAAAGACGCCGGCAATTACTACCTCGCCCGCATGAATCCGCTCGAAAACAACTTCCGCGTCTACAAAGTCGTCGCCGGAAAGCGCACGCAACTCGCTACGGCCGACGTTACGGCCGCTATAGGCGCCTGGCACACCATCCGCGTCGTCCATCAGGGCCAACACATCCAGTGCTATTTCAACGGCAAATTGTCTCTCGACGTCACCGACAACGCCTTCCCGAACGCCGGAAAAATCGGTCTGTGGACGAAGGCCGACGCGCAAACGCGCTTCGCCGATCTGCGGACCAAGGAAAAGTAAGGGCCAACCCCATGCAATTCATCGAAATGACCGGCAAGACCCTGCAATGCCTCGTCAGCGACGACGAGTTGCATCCCGACGAACTGGCCGAACTGGGCATCAACGACGAAAGCGTCGTCCGCATCAACCGCCAAGGCGACATCGAACTCCGCCGCACCGACCGCTGGGACGTCGTCGGCGGCCTGCTGGGCGAGTTCGAGGAGCGAATCAAGAACGAGACGGGGATGGAGTGGGTGTAGCCGCTACGGCTGGAGCGCGATCGACAGGATAAATAGCCGGCGGCTAACAGCCGCCGGAGAGCCTACTGTTCTTTGGCATCGAACCCGTGCGACCCTAAGAACTGGAGACTAACGGCCAACGCGTCGATGCGGCGTTGAATCTCGACAACCGCCGCGGCCGAGAATGGACCTCCCTCATCCCGGCGCTCTTCCAACGTGAGAGCGGGCAGCAGTAGCGTATGCGCCTGCCGGCTTAGCGAGGCCAGCTCCTGGTGCCGCGGATCATCCGGGCGGAAACGGCGGATCGGCAGGTAGTCCAACATGCTCGGCGTGCCGAAACCCTTGCCCGCACGCACGCTGTGGCCGGAAACTAACTCGTTGATCGCCCTGCTGTTCAACACCGCGCACAAGTAATGCGCCTCGTCGGCCGAATCGCACGCCACCAACACGCACGTCTCTTGCGGCACCATAGCCTCGATCACCGCCGCGGTGATCCGGCGGTCCATCCGCCGCCACACGACCTTGATGGGCGCGACCGTGTATGGCCCGACGTTGTACATCGAGTAGAACGGGCCGCCGTGCTGGTAGCGCCGGTACGCCGCCCGGCTTGTCAACAGGTCGCGGAACTGCTGTAGATACACCAGCGTTCGCGGGTATCGCTCGCGCATTACGCTCTCGTCGATGCCGGTCCGCGTGGCCACGTCCTGAGCCAGCAGAATGTGGCAACTGGCAGCGGCGCCGTACCGCTTCACGTCGGACCAACGCAGCAGCGGATAGAGCAGATCGGGCTCGATCACCTGTTCGACCACCTCGACGCTGCGTTTGCCCTTGGCGGCGATGTTTCGCACCAGCACGCCCCCCTCAACCGGGCGCAAAACCTCCAGCCAATACACGCCGTTGGCCCCGCCGCTGTTGGCGCCAAGGTGGGCCGTGTAGTCCGACGGGCCGACCGGCATCGTCTCGCCGCCGCTCGACTTGTCCGGCAAAACCAGCCACGGCGAACTGGGCCGGGCCGGATCAATGGGCCGGGCGTGGCAAGAATGCTGAATGCGGAATGATGAATGATGAATGCTCGGCCCCCGCTTCTGACATTCATCATTCATCATTCCGCATTCAGCATTTTTGTCCCTCCCCTCTCCCCTCTCCTCCCTCCTCTCTCCCCATTTCACATACGGTACGGGATACTCGGTCGCGGCGCCCTTCTCGATCACGATGGTGCTGGTCCAATTGGCGGCGTCGCCGAACGGCCTCAGGGCCGCCAGATCGTCCACCCGCAACACCTTCAGCGGTTCGCCTTCCGGCCCAAGCCGAAAACGGCGGAAGCCGTCGCCCGCCCCTTTCGTCTGAAACACCGTCTGCGTGATGACCATGCCCAGCCGTCCGCCCGATTTCAGATAGCGATCGGCGGTCGCGTACAGCATCAGCATCGACAGGTCTTTCTTGCCGCCGCCATGCCGGGCGTCGCTGCCCGAAAGTGAAAACAGCCCGTAGCGCTCCCATAGCGGCCGGGTCGCCCGACGAGCCGCGTCGGGCAGATTGTCCCAGGCAATCCACGGCGGGTTGCCCACCACGAAGTCGAACGGCTCGGCCAATGCCGCGTGCGGCGGCCGATCCAGGATCGAATCGGCCAGGTACACCGGCACGTCCACCTGCTCGTCGGCCGGCAGCCAATCCCGCAGGGCAATGAGGTAATTGGCCCGGGCGGTCATCACCGCCAGCGGGTTCAGGTCGAGGCCCACCACCGGAAAACGCTGAATGATGAATGATGAATGATGAATAGAAGCCGCCCGAACCCGCTGAATCGCCAGCATCAAGAACGTGCCGGAACCGCACGCCGGATCGAGCAGCCGCTGGCCGGCCGCTCCCGTGAAACCAACCTGATCGAGCACGTGCCGCGCGAGCCAGTCGGGCGTGTAGTACTCGCCCAGCCGATGTCGCAGCGGGCGGGGGAACAGGTCTTGATACAACGGCTTCAGCAGATCGACGTTCTCGCCGTCGCCTTGCCGCAGCAACGCCGCGTCGTACCCGCCCATCGCGGCAGTCAACCGGCCGATCATACGTTCCACCGCTTCCGATGGCGCCTCGCGCCACCAGCCGAACGGGTTGCCGCCGGGCAGGTCGTCCACGCGCCACGCCCCAAACCGCCGCACCAACGGCCCGACCAGCGTGGCGTAGTAGGTCTGCAAGGCGAACAACAGCGCCTCCGGGCTGAGCGAGTCGGTCGATACGCCGTACCGCCGCGCCAATTTTTCCGCCTCGCTGACTGTCCCGATTTTCGTCCCAGAACAAGGGGGGGGACTGTCCCCTTGCCAAGTCTGCAGCACGTCGTAGAAGACACCGACGGCCTCTCGGGCAGTCGCCGTGCGAATGCCAAAATCTCGCACGAGCGCCTGCGCGCTAAGCGGTCTGCCATTCGGAATAACGGGGGGACTGTCCCTAATTGCTCTCATGCCGGCCCATTGTGGCCGCCGCCCGCTGTTCCCACAAGCAGCAAGCCGCACCTCAACATTGTGTTGAAGCGCGGCTGCTTTCGGGGGAGCAATCATTGCGTCCCCGTTAGGCCGCCGCGTCACACACTCCGCGGCAACCCTTGGGGACGCTCACACAGTGAATTGTCCACCGCCCGGCTATTATAGTCAAGAATGGCTGTCACATCTAGCCGCAATCCCTTGGCAGAAAACAACTTGCCGCCTGCCCAAGACACGTGACTCTCTGGCAATCAGACTTCTTCAATCTGCAATTTGCATTTTCCAATTTGCATTTTTCAACCCGCTGTCAAGTCTCAATTGCAACTCTTGGGGTGTAGACGCGAGGCGAGAACTTCGTTGGGGGTTCGATAACCCAGGCGTTTTCTCGGACGGTCATTGAGAAGTTGTTCAACTTTGGTAAACCGATGCTCGGGAAGTCGCTGCGCGAACGTCCTGCGATCTGGTCGGGAGACCATCGCTGCCGCAATCGCTCCCGGACATAACGCCGCACTTCCGGCCGTTGCATTTTGGCGACCCACGGGCGTTCGCTCCGCCGCCGCCGAGCCTTTCCATCGGCCGCGACCGCCCAATAGCCGTTGCGGCTGCGATTGCGTCGCAGTTCGCGGGAAATCGTGCCTTTGCTGCGGCCGAGCCGGTCGGCGATCTGGGGACTGTAAGAAATTTTGTGGCACGGGCTTCCAGCCCGTGAAGAAACACGGCCAGGATGGCCGTGCTACTTCCTGGTGACACAGAATTCCGCACAG
>Ga0315287_10000788_pt1 | contig 28262 bp, 23 predicted proteins | sample YL17G11_0_MG_FD_205037 | JGI IMG/M metagenome (GOLD analysis project Ga0315287, IMG submission 205037) | Sediment microbial communities from Yellowstone Lake, YNP, Wyoming, USA - YL17G11_0 | ecosystem: Environmental > Aquatic > Freshwater > Lake > Sediment | place: USA: Wyoming | collected... | reverse complement strand
CCAGCTGCTGGATTGTCACGTCGCTGCCCTGCTGGCGCATCCAGCACCACATCGCCTGCAGCGCCGCTCCCAGCGCTCCCGCTTCGCCGCAAGCCGGGCAGACGACTGGCAGGCCGAAGACATCGGCCACGACCTGGCGCCAGAGCGCGTTCTGCGCGCCGCCGCCGGTCAGGCGAATCTCGGCGGGTACAAGCCCGACGCGGCGCAGCACGTCCAGCCCGTAGCGCAGGCTCAGCACCGGCCCTTCGACTGCGGCGCGGCACATGTTGCGTCGCGTGCAATTCGTAGCGCTGAGACCTGCGTAGCAGGCCGTCGCGGTGGGCAAAGCGGGCGTGCGCTCGCCGTTGAAGAATGGCGCCAGCAGCACGCCGCCCGCGCTGGCCGGAGCCTGCGCAGCTTCCGTGGTGAAGGCAGCAAGGTCCAGCTGGAACATGCTGCGCACCAGCTCGGTGCACACGGTGACATTCATCGTGCAGACCAGCGGCAGCCACTGCCCGGTGCTGTCGCAGAAGGCGGCCAGTTCGCCCTGTGGATCAACTACCGGCTGGCTGGCGCAGGCGTAGATCGTGCCGGACGTGCCGAGGCTGGCGGTGACCACGCCAGGCTGCACATTACCGGTGCCGATGGCGGCCAGCATGTTATCGCCGCCGCCTGCGGAGACGATGACGCCTGGTGGCAGGCCGAGGCTGTGCGCGACTTCTGGTCGCAAACGCCCTGCCGGCTCGTCGGCCGCGAGCAACCGTGGCAGGCAGAGCTGCAGGCGGCCGGATTCGTCGAGCGCCAGCAGCACTTCCTCGCTCCAGCGGCACTGGCGCACGTCAAAGTAGGCAGTGCCGGAGGCGTCGCCGCATTCCGTCGTCAGCTCCCCCGTCAGCCAGTGATTTATATAGTCGTGGGGCAGCAGCAGCATCGCCAGCCGGGCATAGTTCTCCGGCTCGTGCAGCTTCAGCCATAACACTTTGCTAGCCGTGAATCCCGCAGCGATGCCGTTGCCTGTCAGCTCGACAACGCGCTCCGGCCCTCCCAGCAGCGCCGTCAGCTGCTCAGCTTCCGGCGCCGTCTCGGTGTCGCACCACAGCTTGGCCGGACGGATCACGCTGCCCGACGCGTCAAGCGTCACGCAGCCGTGCTGCTGGCCCGATACGCCAAGGGCAACCACCTTACTCGCGTCAACTTCTGCGCTGGCCAGCACCTGTGCCAGCGCCTGCTGCAACGCTGTCAGCCACCACTGCGGCTCCTGTTCGCGGCGGCCGTTCTCCCCGCTGATGAGCTGATGCGGCGCTGCGGCCTGGGTGATGATACGCCCGCTGCCTTCTTCGAGCGCCAGAACCTTCACCCCCTGGGTGCCGCTGTCGATCCCGATAAATACTGCGCCTTCCATTAACGTATCCAAAGGTATGAAGCGATCAGGTTGTCGAGCATCTCCTGCCGTCCGCTGCGTGGCTCGGGCTTACCGTGCTGCAGCACCCATGTTTCCAGCGCGCCGTAGCCCATCTCGCCGCTGAGGATTGCGCTACCCAAACCTGAGTCGTAGCCGGCATAGCGCTCGCGCACGAACTGCTCAAGCACGCCGTCGTCGAGGATGCGCTGCGCCGCCTTGAGCCCGCGCGCGAAGGCGTCCATGCTGCCGATGTGCGAGTAAAACATGTCCAGCGGGTCGTTCGAGCCGCGGCGCAGCTTGGCGTCGAAGTTCAGCCCGCCCGGCGCCAGCCCGCCCTGGCGCAGCACCACCAGCATGCAGCGCGTCGCCAGCGCCGCATCGGTGAGGAACTGGTCCGTATCCCAGCCCAGCAGCGGATCGCCGACGTTGGCGTCGATGCTGCCCAGCCTGCCGCTGAGCGAAGCCACGGCCAGCTCGTGTTCGAAGCTGTGGCCAGCCAGCGTGGCATGGTTGGCCTCGATGTTGAGCTTGAAATGCTCCGCCAGCCCGTACTTGCGCAGGAAGCCCAGCACGGTCGCGGCGTCGAAGTCGTACTGGTGCTTCGTTGGCTCCTTGGGCTTGGGCTCGATGAGCAACTGGCCGCTGAAGCCGATCTCGCGCGCGTAGTCCACCGCCAGATGTAGGAAGCGCGCCAGCTGCTCCTCCTCGCGCTTCAGGTCTGTGTTAAGCAGCGTCTCGTACCCCTCGCGACCGCCCCAGAAGACGTAATTCTCGCCCCCCAGCTCGTGCGTGAGCTCCAGGCAGTTCTTCACCTGCGTCGCCGCGCAGGCGAACACCACGGGATCGGGGTTGGTCGCCGCGCCGTGGGCATAGCGCGGGTGCGCAAACAGGTTGGCCGTCCCCCACAGCAGGTGCACGCCGCTCTCATCCTGCAACTGCTTGAGCAGCTGCCCCATCTGCTTCAGGTTGCGGATGTAGTCGGCAAAGTTGTCGCCCACCGGCGCGACATCCGTGTCATGAAAGCAGTAGTAACCGACGCCCAGCTTTGTCAGAAACTCGAAGGCGGCGTGGGCCCGCTTCGCGGCGCGCTCCAGCGGCGAATCGCCTAGATCCCAGGCACGCTCGAAGGTCGGCGTCCCGAATGGATCACGCCCCTCGCCGCAGAACGTGTGCCAGTACGCTACGGCGAAGCGCAGCTGCTGCGCCATCGTTTTGCCGCCGACGACCTCACTTGCGCAGTAGTGCCTGAAGGCGAGCGGGTCGCGGGACTCCGGACCTTCGTAGGCGATGGGCTTGGCGACTTGCGGAAAGTACTCGTGCATCGGCTGCTCCGTCGGTAACCGTGCGATTGTACCGGCAGGAGCAGGTGCTTGCCTGATTCCAGGCGTAGACGTGAAGTGGCTGGAGCTACTTCTTGCCCAGCATCCTGGCCCAGCCGGAAAGCCGCTTCTTGCGCAGGCGGATCGCCTCGGGCGTGACCTCGACGGCTTCGTCGTCATCGATGTACTCCATCGCCTGCTCCAGCGTGAACAGCCGCGGCGGGACGAGGCGTGCGATCTCATCGGCGCTGATCGCACGATGATTGGTAAGCTGCTTTTCCTTGGTCATGTTCACCGGCAGGTTGTTCAGCCGCGCGTTCTCGCCGACCAGCATGCCTTCGTATATGTCATCGCCGGGCTTGACGAAGATTTCGCCGCGCGCCTGCAGGTTGAAGATGGCGTAGGCCATAGACTTGCCTGGGCGGTCCGATACCAGCGCGCCGTTGCTGCGCTTGGTGAAGTCCTGGCCGTCGAACGCCGTGTGCCCGATCAGCACCGTGTTGAGAATCCCCGTGCCCCGCGTGTCCGTCAGGAACTGGCTGCGGAAGCCGATCAGCCCGCGCGTGGGGATCTCGAACTCCAAGCGCACGCGGCCGCTGCCGTGGTTGACCATCTTGGTCATCCGCCCGCGGCGGATACTCATCTTCTCGGTGATCACGCCGGTGTACTTCTCGGGGATGTCGATCACCGCCAGCTCCAGCGGCTCCATCGTCCTACCGTCGATTTGGCGCGTGATCACCTGCGGCCGGCCGAGGCTGAGCTCGAAACCCTCGCGGCGCATCGTCTCCACCAGCACGGCCAGCTGCAGCTCGCCACGCGCGCTGACCTTGAAGGCCTCGCCGCCCGCGCCCTGCTCCAGCCGCAGGCTGACGTTGAACAGCATCTCCTTCTCCAGCCGCTCCTTGAGGTGCCGGCTGGTCAGGTACTTGCCACTGCGGCCCGCCAGCGGCGAGTCGTTGACGAAAAAGTCCATCGAGATCGTCGGCTCTTCCACGCTGAAAGACGGCAGCGCCACGGGATTGAGCGGGTCGCCCACCGTGTCGCCAATGAACACGCCCTCCAGCCCGGCAATGGCGCAGATGTCGCCCGCCTCGACGGCATCGGCGGCGTAGCGCTTCAGCCCGTCGAAGCTGTACAGCTTGGTCAGCGCCGACTTTGACACCACCGCGCCGTTCTTGAGCAGCACAACTTCGCGGCCCTTGCGCAGCGTGCCGGACATCACCTTGCCGATGGTGATACGGCCAACGTAGTCGTCATAGTCCAGGCTGGTGGCCAGGAACTGCAGCACGCCGTCCGTATCGTGACGCGGTGGCGGGATATGCTCCAGGATCTTGTCGAGCAGCGGGCGCAGGTCGCCCTGCACTTCCAAGGGGGCAAGCTCTCCCACCTCGCCGTCGTCGGGGCGCTCGCGTAGCGCCACGCCCGCCTTGGCCTGGCAGTACAGCAGCGGGAAATCCAGCTGCTCGATCTGCGCATCCAGGTCGATGAACAGGTCGAGGATCTCGTTCTCCACTTCTTTAATCCGCCGGTCCGGGCGGTCAATTTTGTTGATTACGACCAGCACAGGCAGGCGCCGCGCCAGCGACTTGCCCAGCACGAAGCGCGTCTGCGGCAGCGGGCCTTCCGCCGCGTCGACGAGCAGCATCACGCCTTCCACCAGGTTCAGCGTGCGCTCGACTTCGCCGCCGAAGTCAGCATGGCCCGGCGTATCGACGATGTTGATCTTCACGCCGCGATAGTGAATGGCCGTGTTCTTGGCCATGATGGTGATGCCCTTCTCGCGCTCCAGGTCCATCGAATCCATCACGCGCTCGACTACCACCTCGTGCGCGCCGAAGACGCCGCACTGGCGCAACAGCGCGTCAAGCAGTGTGGTCTTGCCGTGGTCAACGTGCGCGATGATGGCGATGTTTCTGATATTGCCGTCGTTATTCATGGTTGAAGCTTGCTTGGCCTGGATGATATGTACTGTCTGTAGCCGAGAGTACTGCTCAGCCTGCGACGCCGGCCCAAGCCGCCGGTGCCAGTGGGCTGGATGACCAGCCCCATTAAGAATGCCAACTGCTCTTTCAGTGTGACCTGAAGGATTAATGGTGGAGGTAAGGGGATTCGAACCCCTGGCCTTACGGATGCGAACCGTACGCTCTACCAGCTGAGCTATACCCCCACATGCGGGCCCTGGAATATAACACACACCCGGTACAACAGCAACTGCTTTACGGCGCGCTACACAGCGCCAGGTATTGGCCAAGCTGAAAGAGACTGTACCTGGAAACTGCGAAGCTTCGCCTATTCCGCAGTCAGGGTGCTAAATTGAATAGCTCGCCAGACGGCGGCGGCGCCGGGCGCATACGTTATTGGATATTCAGTGCTGGTATCACGGAACGTAGGGAATTGCCGCAGGAACGAATGTGTGGCGCGTGGCAACGGGAGACTCAATGCTCAAGATAAGCGGACTGCAAGCGCGTGTGGAACAGACGCCGATCCTCAAGGGCGTCAACTTTGTCGTGCGCCCGGGTGAGGTGCACGGCATCATGGGGCCCAACGGCTGCGGGAAAAGCACGCTGGCGCGCGTGATTGCCGGCGACCCGACGTACGAAGTGACCGCGGGCACGGTGGAGTACAACGGCGCCAACCTGCTGGCGCTCTCGCCCGACGAGCGGGCGAAGGCCGGTCTGTTCCTGGCGTTCCAGTACCCGATGGAGATCCCCGGCGTGAGCATCGGCAACTTCCTGCGCAGCGCGCTGAATACGCGGCGCGAGGAACCGGTTCCCCCGCTGGAGTTCTACGGCTTCCTGCAGGAGAAGCTCAAGGAGCTGCAGCTCGACGAGATGTGGGCCAACCGCTACGTCAACGAGGGCTTTTCCGGCGGCGAGAAGAAACGCAACGAGATCCTGCAGATGATGGTGCTCAACCCGTCGCTGTGCATCCTCGACGAGACGGACAGCGGTTTGGACGTCGACGCGCTGCGGGTTGTCAGCGAGGGCGTCAACAGCATGCGCAATGCCGAGCGCAGCATCATCATCGTCACGCACTACGAGCGGCTGCTGGAGTACATTCAGCCCGATTACTGCCACGTGATGCTGGACGGGCGCATCGTCAAGAGCGCCGATGGCGTGGATCTGGCGCGTGAGATCGACGCCAGGGGCTATGAGTCTGTACGCGATGAAGTAGCTGCCGGTGCGTTGTAGACGACCCAGATGCGAGACAAGGACTAAGGAGAAACCATGGGAGACGATGCGGCGGTTGAGCTGGCGGGCTATACGGCCGGCTGGCACGACGCGGGCGCCAAGTACAAGTTCAAGGCCGAACCCGGCCTGAGCGAGCGCCTCGTGCGCCAGATGAGCGAGATGAAGAACGAGCCGCAGTGGATGCTCGACTTCCGCCTGCGCTCCTTCGCCCACTTCCAGCAGCGGGCGATGCCGCACTGGGGCGGCAACATCGCGCTGGACTTCGACAGCATCTACTACTACCTCAAGCCCGATGCGGGCAACTCCCGCGCGTGGGAAGACGTGCCGACCGATATTAAGAACACCTTCGACCGCCTGGGTATCCCCGAGGCCGAGCGCACAGTGCTCGCCGGCGTCGGCGCGCAGTACGACAGCGAGAGCGTCTACCACAACCTGCAGAAGGCTTGGGTGGACAAGGGCGTGATCTTCCTCGACATGGACAGCGGCCTGCGCGAGCATGAGGACATCGTGCGCGCGCATTTCGGCAAGGTCATCCCGCCGGAGGACAACAAGTTTGCCGCGCTTAACAGCGCCGTGTGGAGCGGCGGCAGCTTCGTCTACGTGCCCAAGGGCGTGCAGCTCGACATCCCGCTGCAAGCCTACTTCCGCATCAACGCCGACCGCGCGGGCCAGTTCGAGCGCACGCTGATCATCGTCGAGGACGGCGCGTTCGTGCATTACATTGAGGGCTGCACAGCGCCGACGTATTCCAGCGAAGCGCTGCACAGCGCCGTGGTGGAGATCATCATCAAGCCCGGCGCGCGCGTGCGCTACAGCACGGTGCAGAACTGGTCAGCCAACGTCTACAACCTGGTGACCAAGCGCTCCGTAGTGATGGCCGGCGCGAAGATGGAGTGGCTGGACGGTAACATCGGCAGCAAACTGACGATGAAGTATCCCGGCTGCGTGCTTACCGGCGAGGGCGCGCACGGCGAGGTGCTCTCGGTGGCCTACGCGCAGACCGGCCAGCACCAGGACACGGGCAGCAAGATGATCCACGTCGCGCCCGGCACTACCAGCCGCATCATCAGCAAATCGATCAGCAAGGGCGAAGGCCGTGCCAGCTACCGCGGCCTGGTGCGCGTCCACAGCGGCGCGCGCGGCGCACGCAGCAATGTCGAGTGCGACGCGCTGCTGCTCAGCGAAACCAGCCGCACCGACACCTACCCGTACATCGAGGTCGACGAGGACAGCGCGATGGTCAGCCACGAGGCGCGCGTCAGCCGCGTCAGCGAGCAGCAGATTTTCTACCTGCAACAGCGCGGCATCCCCGAGGACCAGGCGATGGCGCTGATCGTCAGCGGGTTTATTGAACCGATCACCAAGGAACTGCCGCTGGAGTACGCCGTGGAGCTGAACCGTTTGATCCAGATGGAGATGGAAGGGAGCGTGGGCTAATGGGCGCGATTGCTATCGAGCAGACAGTTGCCAACGGGCAGCTCTCGCCCGTCGAGCAGAAGATGCGCGTCTGGCATCCGGTCGCCGACATCCCGCCGTGGTTCAGCACGATCCGCGGCACGGCGCGCGACGCCTACTTCAGCCTGCCGCTGCCTGACCGCACTAACGAGGCCTGGCACTACGGCGACCCGTCGCGCTACGCGCTGGCCGGGCTCGATATCTCCAACGCCATGCCGGGCTTCAACGGCGTGCGCTACGAGCGCATCTGCGGGCTGACGGGCCGGCCGCGCAAGGTGGCCTGCCTGAGCATGATCGCCGACAACGTGGCGGAGATCAGCAGCAGCGAGCCGCTGCGCGATGCCGGCGTGACGGTGATGGCCCTGCGCCAGGCGCTGGCCCTGCGCGGCGACCAGCTGCAGCAGTACATGGAGGCCGGGCTGGTGCCGTTCGAGCGCGACCGGCTGCTGGCCAGCCACTTCGCCCTGGTGGACAACGGCTTCTTCGTTCATATACCCAAGGGTGTGACCGCGCCTGAGGCGATCCATCTGATTATGGAGAGCGGCGAACCCGCCAGCGTCGTCTCGCCGCACATCCTACTGGTGGCCGAGGAGCATTCCGCGGCACAGGTGTTCATCCACTACCTCGGCGGCTCGGCCGAGGGTGAGCGCAACCTGCAGCTCGGCGTGGTGCAGTCGCACGTGGCAGACGGCGCCAAGCTGACGCTGACCAAGATCCAGCACCTGGGCGTGAAGACCGACGCGCTGACGCACGAGGCGGCGGCCATCGGCCGCGACGCGTCGTACACCAGCGTCTCGGCGCATTTCGGCGGGCACCACTTCCGCCATGAGGCCAACGCGCAGCTGACGCAGCCGGGCGGCAGCGCGCAGCTTTACGGCATGCACCTGGTGCGCGGGCGCCAGCGCTATGACTTTTACACGCACCAGAATCACCAAGCGCCGCGCTGCACGAGCAACCTGCTGTTCAAGGGCGCGATGCTTGATCGCGGGCGCGCCAGCTATCAGGGCCTGATTACCGTGGCCCCCGGCGCGCAGAAGACGGACGCCTACCAGGCCAACCGCAGCCTGCTGCTCTCCCCGCACGCCCGCGCCGACAGCTCGCCGCAGCTGGAGATCCAGGCCGACGACGTGCGCTGCACGCACGGCGCGGCGGTCTCCAATGTCGGGAAGAATGAGATGTTTTATCTGCAGAGCCGCGGTATCAGTGAAGAGTATGCGCGGCGGCTGCTGGTCAGTGGGTTCATGGCCGATGTGGCGGACCGCATTCCGCTGGCGACCGCGCGGGACTATGTTTACAATTACGTCTTGCAGCAGATCGACTGACCGCGCGCTCAGTCCTCTGCAGGAGAACGCTGATGAGTGACTTCCGCCGAGTATGCAGTGTGGACCAGCTTGAGGAAGGCAAGAGCTTTCCTACCGAAGTTGATGAGTACGAGATCCTGCTGGTGCGTACCGATGGCGAGATCTTTGCAGTGGAAGACCGCTGCAGCCACGCCGACATCCCGCTGGCGCTGGGCCACATCCTGCCCGAGCAGCGCATCAAGTGCCAGATCCACGGCGCCGAGTTCTGCCTGCGCACCGGCAAGCCGCTGTGCGCGCCGGCCTTCGCGCCGGTGAGAACCTTCGCCGTGAAAGTGGAGGACGGCGGCGTCTGGGTAGACGTCGGCTAAGCTCATCGGCAGCAGCTTAGCTGTGCCTGCTGCAGGCCGGCGAGAGGCTTGCCTGCGTCACTAACCGCCGCCTTGCGTGGTACCATATTGCGACACTGCTTTGGAGAACACCATGGCTAGCAACACCGCATCAGCAAAGGAATCAGACTGCTCCTGTCTCGACCCGGCGGAGGTCCGGGGCGACTTCCCCGCACTCTCCCGCCGGGTGGGTGATTACCCCCTCGCCTATCTCGACAACACCGCCGCGACGCTCAAGCCGCGGCAGGTCATCGAGGCGCTGAGCCGCTTCTACGCCGAGCGGCCGGCTAACGTGCACCGCGGCATCCACCTGCTCTCCGAGGAGGCCACGGATGCCTACGAGTGCGCCCGCGCCGTCATCGCCAGCTTCATCAACGCGCCGCGCCCGGAGGAGCTGGTGTTCACGCGCAACACCACCGAGGGCATCAACATGATCGCCAGTTGCTGGGCGATGCGCCAGCTCAAGCCCGGCGACGAGATCCTCTGCACGGTGATGGAACACCACGCTAACCTGATCCCCTGGCAGATGGTCGCCGAGCAGACCGGCTGCACGCTGAACTTTGCCCGTGTGCTGCCCTCGGGGCAGCTCAACCTTGACGACTGGCACGCCAAGCTCTCGCCACGCACGAAACTCATCGCCGTGACACAGCTGAGCAACGTGCTCGGCGTCATCAACCCCGTCAAGGAGCTGTGCAAGGCCGCGCATGATGTAGGCGCGCTGACGCTGGTGGATGGCGCGCAGAGCGTGCCGCACATGGGCGTCGACGTGCAGGACATCGGCTGCGACTTCATGTGCTTCAGCGGCTACAAGATCCTCGGGCCGTTCGGCATCGGCGCGCTGTGGGGCCGCTACGCGCTGCTCGACCAGCTGCCGCCCTACCAGACAGGCGGCAGCATGATCCACACCGTGATGCTGGAGAAGACGACGTTCGCCGAGCCGCCGCAGCGCTTCGAAGCGGGCACGCCGGCGATCGGCGATGCGGTGGGCTTCGGCGCGGCGATCGAGTACATCAATCGCATCGGCCTCAAGCGTATCCTCGCGCGCGAGGTGGAGCTGAGCCGTTACCTGCACGAGCGCCTGGCCGAGGTGCCTGGCGTGCGCGTCGTCGGCGACTACTACCCCGGCAAGCCGGGCATCGCCAGCTTCGCCATGGACTGCGCACACCCGCACGACATAGCGCAGTTCCTCAACGAAGAGGGCGTGGCGGTACGCGCGGGCCACCACTGCGCCGAGCCGCTGCACACGGCGATGGGCGTGGAGAGCACGACGCGCGCCAGCATCTACCTGTATAACACCGAGGAAGAAGTCGACCAGTTGATTGCCGCGCTGGGCACAGTGCGCGAAATTTTCGGCTAGCCTGGCCGGTAACGGATACAACCATGGACCTGAAAACACTGTATCGCGAGATCATTCTCGACCACTACAAGAAGCCGCGCAACACGACGCCGCTGGAGGCGCCGGACCGCGAGGCGCGCTGCAAGAACCCGTCCTGCGGCGACCGCGTGCTGCTGTCGCTGAAGCTTGACGGCGACGTGATCAGCGGTGTCGCGCTGGCGGGCACGGGCTGCGCGATCAGCCAGGCCAGCGCCTCGATGATGACGCAGGCGATCAAGGGCAAGACGGTGGCGCAGGCCGAGGCAATCCGCCAGGCTGTGCGCGCGATGATCGTCGAGGGCCAGCCGGCGGACCAGCAGGCGCTGGGCGAGCTGGCAGTGCTGGAAGGAGTGGCCAAGCTGCACGCGCGGGTGAAGTGCGCGATGTGCGGCTTTTCCGCGCTGGAAGCGGCGCTGGAGCAGCGCACCGACGAGGTGGACATGGAGCTGGATGAGTCGCTGCCCTCCAGCCAGCGCACGGGCAATATCTAGAAGAACGGGCGAAGCCACGCTTCGCCCGTCCTGCTTCCTATCGCTACATCTCTGGGCGAAGCATGGCTGCGCTCCTACTTAAGCCTAAGCCTCATGGATCATGCTCTTGCGGTACCACACCCAGGAAGTCCACGCCAGCAGCACGACCGGCACCACATAGGCCTGGTATGCCGTGCCGCTTTCGAGGAGCTGGAAGTGCGCGTAAGGCTTGATCCAATCGACGTATGCCACAGGCTGTTTGAAGAAGCTGGCAGTGAGCAGGTAGCCTATGTAAATCAGCAATCCGATACCTGAGAACATCGCGTTCGACATAGCGTGATTCTAGCAAATTCCGCGCCGCGCAGCTGCCCTGCCCCGCCGGCGCGCGCTAACATAGTCGCTGTGATCCGCATGCTCACCGACTTCGATTTCCCCGGCGCTCCTGACGCCACACTGCAGCGCCAGCCCGCTGGCTTCGACCTGACGCTCGCGGCCGTGGCCCGCTTCCGCGGCGCGGGTACGCTGGACTTCAGCAATGCCCAGCGCCGGCTGGCACCACTGGAGAACCTGGCGTGGCCTGCGGATGGCGAGCCGCTGGAGCTGCCGCCAGGCGGCTACCTCGTGACGTACAACGAGGAGATCGCCGTGCCGCCGGACTGCGCCGGCCTCGTGCTGCCGCGCAGCTCGCTGATGCGCTGCGGCGCGACGCTGCACAGCGCGCTGTGGGATCCGGGCTACCGCGGCCGCGGGCAGGGGCTGCTGACGCTGTTCAACACGCTGGAACTGTACCGCGACGCGCGCATCGGGCAGTTCATCCTCATCCGCCTGGAGTCATCCGCCGAGGAGCTGTACGCCGGGCAGTATCAAGGGGAGAACCTCAGAAGCTAAGACTGCGAATCCGTCTCCAGCGGCAGGCTGAGGCGCTGTACCAGCGGGCGCACGGTGTCGCCCTCGGCGATCGCGCCCTGGCCGTCGAGCACCAGGCACAGGCAGCGGTCCTCGCGCACCTGCACCACCTGCACCGCGGCGACGCGCTGCTCGTTCGTCCACACGGCCGCGCCCATGTTGTTGGATACAGCGTCGACGCGGAACACTGTCAGTTCATCACCGACAGCGACGCCGGCCTCGGCTCCCAGGTCAACCACTACGGCGTCGCTGGTCACTGCCAGAACGCTGCCCTGCAGCGGCAGCACGCCCGCCAGCCAGGACACTGCCTGGCCGGTAGCCTTGTAGGCGGCGCGGCCGAGGTTGGTCTGGCGGAACTCTTCGCTGTGGAAATCGACGCTGCTCGCCCAGCCCATCGTCACCGTGCGCAGGCGCACGCCGTACTGGCTCTCGCGCCCCTCCACCGTCAGTGACCCGACCTCTGTGCCGTCTGCCACGCGCAGCAGCCGCAGGTCTATAACGACCTGCGCCACCTTGCTCTGCCCGCCGATCAGCTCGGACAGGTCACGGAACTGGTGGCCTAGATCGAGCTTCGTGTCCTTATCTGCCACTGTGAAACTCTGCACGTCGCCGACGAGCACGTAGTCCATACTGCCGGCGAGCATCGCCAGATCCTCAGAAGTGAGCAGCGCTGAGGCAAACGGCGTGTCGGCTTCCGTCAGCACGTCTTCAAGGGCTTGAGGCGGCACCACGTCTGCCACGCCGCTGGCGCCAAGCTCTTCGGCGAGGATCGCCGCCAGGCCGTAGCCGATGCTGGCCTGGTGGTGGGTGAAGGCCACGATGCCAATTACCGGCCGTGCCGCATCAGCGGGAGAGCAGAATAGGACTACAGCGAGCGCTATCGCCAGGGCCCAGCACCGACTCCGTTCGGTTGACGCTGCCATGTTTGCTCCGTATAATCTTAAGCCCGCCGACGTAGCTCAGTGGTAGAGCAGCTGATTCGTAATCTGCAGGTCGTCGGTTCGACCCCGACCGTCGGCTCTGGCCTGCTTAATTCTCCTGCGCAACCTGCGCCAGCATGCTGTGCTCCTCGTCCGTGAGGATGCGTTCCACGTCCAGAATGATCAGCAGGCGGTCCTGCAGCTGGCCCACGCCGGCAATGAAGTTGCTGTCGATCGTCGTGGCCATCGCCGGCGCGGCACTGATGCGCTCGCTGCCGAGCGTCAGCACCTCACTCACTTCGTTGACTTCCATGCCCACCGTCAGCTCGGCGAACTCCACGATCACCACCTTCGTTTCCAAGTGATTCTCGGAGCCGAGCCCGAACCGCTGGTGCAGGCTGAGGATGGGGATGATCTGGCCCCGCAGGTTGATCACGCCGAGCACGTAGGCCGGGGCGTTCGGCAGATGGGTGACTGACGGTTTGCGGATGATCTCCTTGACGAACTGGATCGGGACGCCGTACTCCTCCTCAGCAAGGGTGAACACCACCAGCTGTACTGACTGCGTGACTGATGCTACCCGTGCGATATCCATAACTCACCTTTGTTTATCGGCAGCGAATGGCAGTGTTACAGTGCGGGCCTCCCGCCATGCCGCTAAGAGATGCAAAGGATTATCGCAATCCAAATGCAGCTCTACGCGATACTTATCGAAGCTTCACTGCAATTTCAAGTAATTAGCGGCTCAAGCGAGCCGCCCAGCAGCCACGGCCGCTCCGGCGAACTGCGCGCTGCCACCGAGCTCTTCCTCGATACGCAGCAGCTCGTTGTACTTCGCCACGCGGTCGGTGCGGCACGGCGCGCCGGTCTTGATCTGCCCGGCCCCCACGGCTACCGCCAGATGGGCGATCGAGGTATCCTCGGTCTCGCCGCTGCGGTGGCTGATCACCGTGGTGAAGCCGCTGCGCTGCGCCAGGCGGATGCAGTCCAGCGTCTCCGTCACCGTGCCGATCTGGTTGAGCTTGATGAGGATGCTGTTGCAGCTGCGCTCAGCGATGGCGCGCTCGAGACGCTTGACGTTGGTCACCAAAATGTCGTCGCCGACGATCTGGCAGTTGCCACCCATCTTGGCTGTCATCGCCGCCCAGTTCGGCCAGTCATCCTCCGCCAGTGGATCCTCAATGCTGAAGATCGGGTACTGCTTGCGCAACCCGGCATAGAACTCAATCATCTCGGCGCTGCTCATGCTCCGGCCGGATCCTTCCAGCACGTACTTGTCACCTTTATAGAACTCGCTGGCGGCGCAGTCCAGCGCGAAGCATACATGCTCGCCAAGCTTGTAGCCAGCCAGCCCGACAGCCTCGGCGATCAGCGCGAGCGCCTCGTCATCGCTCTTCAGCGCCGGCGCAAAGCCGCCCTCGTCGCCAACGTTGGTGACATAGCCGTGCTGCTTGACCACGCCTTTCAGCGTCTGGTAAACCTCGCAGCCACAGCGCAGCGCCTCGGCGAACGTCTCGAAGCCCACGGGCGCGATCATGAATTCCTGCAGGTCCACGGCGTTATCGCCATGCTTGCCACCGTTGACGACGTTCATCAGCGGCACCGGCAGGATGCTAGCATTGGCGCCGCCGAGATACTTGTACAGCGGCAGGCCGCAGAACTGCGCCGCGGCGTGCGCCACGGCCAGGCTGACAGCCAGAAAGGCGTTGGCGCCAAGCTCCGTCTTGTTTTCGGAGTCGTCGATGGTAAGCATCATTTCGTCGACGCCGCGCTGGTCCAGCGCATCCATGCCGACCACTTCCGGCGCGATCTTGTCCAGGATATTCGCCACGGCCTTGAGCGTGCCCTTGCCGCCGAAGCGGCTCTTGTCTCCGTCGCGCAGTTCGAGCGCTTCGTGGCTGCCCGTGCTGGCGCCGCTAGGCACGATGGCGCGCCCCAAGCTGCCATCCGCCAGCACTACTTCGGCCTCTACGGTAGGGTTGCCGCGCGAGTCGATCACTTCACGCGCCAGAACGAACTCAATCATGCTCATGGTCTTCTCCTGGATTGAAACTTGCGCCCTCAGCGCTCTCGCTGACGAGCCGGGAATGAGCAGCCAGCGCCTCTACATAGCGCCGCCAGTACTCATCACTGTAGCCAAATTCGGCAGCCCCACGCTCCAACAGGTCGCGCTCGCGGGCAGTGTAGAACCACACATAGAACTCCGCCTTGTCGATAACGCGCGCCCGAATCTCCGCCAGCAGCGCCTGGCAAGCGGCAGCGAGTGTCGCGCTCGCGGAACTGCCATACTGTGGATCACGCACGTCGTAGACGGTATTGCTCAGCATGCTGGCCTCGCCAAGGTAGACACGAATCTGCCGCAGGCCACCTTCGCGGCGGGAAAACCGGACCGTGATCACAATGTCGTGCGGCCTGCCCTGAATAAAGCCAAACGCCGGCGCTTTGTTCTCACCCATCCTTTTTCCTTCAGCACTCACATTGCGCTGATGCCATCAGGCTAGGCTGTCGACGAGACCTGCGCCTTGCCTTCGTGGCGGAGCGTGGCCTGCGCCGCTGCCAGCCGCGCCACGGGCACGCGGAACGGGCTGCACGAGACGTAGTCCAAGCCAACGCGGTGGCAAAAGTCGATGCTCGCCGGATCGCCGCCGTGCTCGCCACAAATGCCAAGCTTGAGCTTCGGGCGCGTTTTGCGCCCCAGCTCGCAGGCAATAGCCACCAGCTTGCCGATGCCATCCTGGTCCAGGCTGTTGAATGGATCGGCGGCGTAGATCTTCATCTCCACGTACTTGCCAAGGAACTTCTGCGCGTCGTCGCGGCTCACGCCCATGCCCATCTGCGTCAGGTCGTTGGTGCCGAAGCTGAAGAACTCCGCAACCTCGGCGATCTCGTCAGCGGTCACCGCCGCCCGCGGGATCTCGATCATTGTGCCGAACAGGTAAGGGATCTGCTTGCCGTAGCTCTGCATCGTGTCTTCCGCCACCTTGCGCAGCAGCGTTTCCACCAGCTTGAGCTCGTTCTTGCAGCCGATCAGCGGCACCATGATCTCCGGGATGGCGTCGATGCCGTCGCGCCGCGCTTCCAGCGCCGCGCTGATGATCGCCCGCACCTGCATCTCGTTGATCTCGGGGTAGATCAGGCCCAGCCGGCAGCCGCGGAAGCCGAGCATCGGGTTGGCCTCGCGCATGCCCTCGACGCGCGACTTCAGCTCAGCGCGCCGCTCGGGGCTGACCTGGCCCATCACCTCGGTGATCATGCGGTCGATCGCCTCGTCGCCGTGCGGCAGGAACTCGTGCAGCGGCGGGTCCAACAGGCGGATGGTCACCGGCTTGCCGGTCATTTCCTTGAAGATGCCGTAGAAGTCCAGCTTCTGGAACTCGAAGATCTTGCTGAGGTGCTCAATACGCTCCTCGCGCGTGTCCGAGAGGATCATCGCCTGCACGTGCGGCAGGCGCTCGGGCTCGAAGAACATATGCTCGGTGCGCGTCAGGCCGATGCCCTCAGCGCCGAACTGCACTGCCTGGCGGCTGTCGCGCGGGTTGTCGGCGTTGGCGCGCACCTTCATCCGCCGCACCTCGTCGGCCCAGCCCAGCAGCGTGCCAACCTTGCCTGTGAACTCCGGCTGGCGCAGCTTCAGCGCGCCGGGATAAACGTAGCCGATCGTGCCATCGATAGTGAGGAAGTCGCCAGGCTTGAACGTTTGCCCGCCGATGGTCAGCGTGCCGCTTTCCTTGTCAATCGTTAGGCTGGGGCAGCTCGAGACGCAGGGCTTGCCCATGCCGCGGGCTACTACGGCGGCGTGGCTGGTCATGCCGCCGCGCGCCGTGAGGATGCCCTGCGCGACCACCATGCCGTCGATGTCATCGGGTGCGGTCTCCTCGCGCACCAAAATCAGCGCATCGCCCTTGGCCTTGGAGACTTTGCCGCCGCCCTTGGCCGCCTGCTGCGCACGCTCCAGGGACTCCTTGTACATCTGCACCGCCTGGTGGCTGTCTAGCACGATCTTGCCCACGGCGGCGCCTGGGCTGGCCGGCAGGCCCTTAATATCCAGCGGCTTGGGCATCTGCTGCGTGGGGTCGATCTGCGGGTGCAGCAGCTGCTCGATGTGCGTGGGCTCGACCATCATCAGCGCCAGCTCCTTGGTCACCAGCCCTTCATCGAACATGTCCACCGCGACGTTCACAGCGGCCATGCCGGTGCGCTTGCCGTTGCGCGTCTGCAGGATGTAGAGCTTGCCTTCCTGCACGGTGAACTCGATGTCCTGCATGTCGTGGAAGTGCTGCTCCAGCTTCTCGATCAGCCCGAACAGCTGCCCGCCGACCTCGGGCATCACCTCGTGCAGCTGCTGGATGTCCTGCGGCGTGCGGATGCCCGCCACGACGTCCTCGCCCTGCGCGTTCATCAGGAACTCGCCGTAGATCTTCTTCTCGCCGGTAGCCGGGTTGCGGCTGAAGCACACACCGGTGCCGCTGGTCTCGCCCATGTTGCCGAAGACCATCGACTGCACGTTAACTGCCGTGCCGAGATCGTCGGGGATGCCGTTCTCACGGCGGTAGGTCTTCGCGCGGGGGTTCATCCAGCTCTTGAACACGGCGACGATGGCCAGCCGCAGCTGCTCGTAGGGATCCTGCGGGAAGTCCATGCCGGCGTACTGCTTGACGATCTCCTTGTACTTGGCGATCAGGCCGTCCAGCTCCGGGCCGGTGATCTCGAAGTCCTGGCGGCTGCCGCGCACGCTGAACAGCACCTTCTCGAAGTGATGCAGTTCGACGCCCAGCGCCACGTCGCCGAAGGTCTGGATCAGGCGGCGGTAGCTGTCCTTGGCGAAGCGCGCGTTGCCGGTCTTGGCGATCAGCCCCTCGCAGGTAGCGTCGTTCAGGCCCAGGTTGAGGATGGTATCCATCATCCCGGGCATCGAGAACTTGGCGCCGGAACGTACGGAGAACAGCAGCGGATCACTGACCCCGCCGAACTGCTTGCCCAGCTCGTGCTCCAGCTCGGCGACCGCGGCCTTGACCTGGTCCCAGAGGCCGTCTGGAAACTGCTGCGCCTCGACGTAGGCATTGCAGGCACGGGTGGTAATCGTGAAGCCGGGGGGGACGGGCAGCCCGAGCTGGGTCATGTTGGCCAGGCCTGCGCCCTTGCCGCCCAGGAGGTCCTTGTTCGTCTTATCGCCCTTATCGAACGCGTACAACCAGGTTTCGCTCATCTAGTGGCCCTCGTTGAATGGTAGTGGGATACCGGACTGATAATTATAGTCCGTGCCGCGCGGGATCGCGGCGCAGGCGCGTGAAGTCGCAATGAAACGCGCAGGGCATGCCGCTACGAGTGCCGGCTGCCCCGCGCTGATGGTTCACTGTCTATTGAAGACTACTTCGTCGGCTGCTTGCCCTTATCGCCGGCTTTGCTCTTGCCAGTATCAGTCTTCGGCTTCTCCGGTGGCTTCTGCTCGCCGCCCTGCGCTGCCGGAGGAGGATTCTGGCCTTGCGGCACCGTGAGCTGCGGAGTTGTGAGCGTCTTAGCTTCTGCCTGGCGCTTCTTGACTTCGTTCTGGGCGTTGCCAAGGATCATCGCGAAGAGCTGCGTGTCTTCCTCAGCAGTGCCGAAGCCCTCCAGCTTCAGCGTCGCATTGGCGACGATGGAGTTGATGACCTCTTCCTGCTTTTCGAAGCCCTTCTGCTCCTTGACCATCGCCAGCGCTGTGGCCTTGACCTTGTCGAAGGTCAGGCCGGCTTTCTCGCTTTCCGGCAGGTGGTTATCAGTCATGTAGCGGTTGATCACCTGATCCTTGCTCTTATCCCAGAAATCCTGGGCATCCTTATCGGTGACTTCTACCAGCGCTTCGGTCAGCTTCTGGAACAGCAGGCGCGAACGCGCGCTGTCAGCAAATTCGGCTTCGGTCATGCCCTGCTGCAACAGGAACTCTTCCCAGGCCTGGCCGCTCTCGGTCACGGATGTCTTCTGCTCTTCGACCGCTTTGTCAATTTCGGCCTGGTCAATCTTGATCCCTTTCTTCGCCGCCTCGGTCTTCAGCGAGTCGAACTGGATATAGCGGAAGATCGCAGGACGGACCATGGGGGACTTTACCAGGTCAATCAGGGTCACCGGATGGCCGTCGACGACCAGCGTCGGGCCTTTCGCTGAAGCACTGCCGCCGCTGCCGCTTCCGGAAGGTGTCGTCACGCATGCCGCCAGCATCAGCACTATCACCGCGGCCAGCAGGCTCAAAATCCTACGCATTGTATGCTCCTTTTACTATTGGACGGGGGTCGCTATGTTAGCCCGTGCGTTTGGATTTGTAAATGTTAGCCTTTGCCGCCAGATATGCAAATGACAACTCACAGTCAACCGCGCATGGTTGCGGCGCGCGCTAACCGATGCCGGACGCCACTAAGGCGGCGAGCTGCGCCGCGCAATGACTTTGCCGGTGCTAGAATCGGAAGGAGCCTGCAATGATGTTTGCGCTGCACTGAGGAGTCCTCCATGAAAATCGAGCTAGCCGCCAACCTGCCCGCGAAGCTGAGCCCCGGCATCGTCTGCCGGTTTGCCGAGGCAGGTACTAAGTACGCCTCATCCACATCCGCCGGCTTCGCGCCGCCCGATGAGCGCCCGCTGACGATGCGTGGACAGGGCACGCAGCTTTACCTGACGGTGAACATCGACGCTCACAGGAACTACGAGCGCGACGAAGCCCGCCGTGTCGCCGCTGCAGCCAGCATCCGCCAGCTCAATGCGACAGGCCTGACGGAGCTGTTGTGGCTGCTGGACGGCGAAGTGCCCGCGGAGCGCTTCCGTCAGCTGGTCGCCGGCGCTTTGCTCGTGGCCTACCGCTATGAGCAGTACAAAGCCAAGCCGAAGTCGCCCGCCCCAGAGCTCAAACTGATCATCATCGCTGGGCACAACCTCGCGGCCTTCAAGGCAGATTACTCGCGCCTGAAGCTGATTGACGACGGCGTGAGCACATCACGCAACCTGTCCAACGCACCAGCCAACGACCTGACCCCCGAGGACTTGGCGGCGTACGGCAAGCGCCTCGCGGCTCAACATGGCATGGCCTTTACGATGCTTAACGCCAGGGAGCTGGCGGCTGGCAAGTATGCAGGCATCACCGCCGTCGGTGGCGGCAGCACGCATCCGCCAGTGCTGTTCTCCATGGCTTACAAGCCGGCCAAGACAAAGCGCGGTGCCAAGCCGCTGTGCCTCGTCGGCAAGGGGCTGACCTTTGACTCGGGCGGCCTGAGCATCAAGCCCTGGGAAGGCATGTGGGATATGAAGGCCGACATGGGCGGCGCAGCGGGTGTACTCGGCGCCATGCAGTCCATCGCCGCGCTGAAGCTGCCCGTGGAAGTGCTGGGCGTCGTTGGCTCGGCGGAGAACATGCCCGACGGCCGTGCTTACCGCCCCGGCGATATCCTGCGCTACCGCAACGGCAGGACCGTCGAGATCCAGAGCACAGACGCCGAGGGGCGGCTGGTGCTGGCGGATGCGCTGCTCTACGCGCAGGAGACGCTGAAGCAGCACCGCATCGTCGAGCTGTCGACGCTGACCGGCGCCTGCGCCCGCGCCCTGGGGCAGCAGTACATCGGGCTGATGTCGCGCTCGCCGGAGCTGGCGGCGCAGGTCAAGCAGGCGGCGGCGGAAAGCGGTGAAGCTGTGTGGGAGCTGCCGCTGAGCCCTGAGTATCGCTCGCTGATCGACAGCTCAATCGCCGATATCCGCAATGTCGGCGGTCCGCTGGCCGGTGCGCAGACGGCTGGCTGGTTCCTGCAGGAGTTCATCGAGAACGGCACTGAGTACGTGCACCTGGATATCGCTGGCGTGTTCATGGCGGACAAGGAGCACAAGTACTGGGGCCAGTTGGGCGCGACTGGTGCCGGTGTGCGCCTGGCCGTGGCGCTGGCTGGACTGCAGGCCCGTTAGGGCTTGGTGTACATGAAGCTGAGGTTGACGCCGATGTCCTCCAGCGTGCGCAGCTCCTCGCTGCTCAGCTCCTGGTGCCACGTCCTGTCGATGGGGATGTGATAAGTCTGGGTGCAGCTTGCGCACTTAACTTTGATGCGCTCGACAAGCTCCACCTGGCGCAGTTCTTCCTCACGCTCCCAGGTCTTGGTGAGCTTGACGGTCTCGATCTCGCTGACGATTTCGAAGGAACGGCTGCCGCACTTGTCGCAGCGCCGTTCGAAGTGCGTCCCCACATGCAGCCGCGACAGCGGGATGAAGCCGAAAGCGTCAGCGCGGCCAGTGCCGTTGCAGGAGCGGCAGATCTCGCGTTCATTGCCCACCAGTCCCTGGCCATCGCAGAAGCGGCATGGCGCCGTCTCGACCACCTGGCCGGTTCCCCCGCAGTTGGAGCACCCGGAGGCGGTTTCCTTTTTCATCAGGCCCAGGAAAGAACTGGTCTGGACGATGACCACACCACTGCCGTTGCAGTAGGGACACGACTTTTTGACGATCATGCGGCCCTCCAGCGCCAGTCTGTACCCGCATTTTACCACAGTTTAGCCTGCCTGACTGCCTCGGCCAGACGCGCCAGAGCGCTTGCACAGGCCGCTGCACGCTGCTCGTGGGACATCGCGCAGCACCTTGCGATGCCAGGCGCTCGCTGTGTTAAACTCTGAGGTTCAGATATCCGCAGTTGAGGTGGCGACCTTTGGGTACTTCTGTGACACAGAGTGCTGCCAATCTGTCTTTCAGTCTGTCAGAGCTCAGCCTTGACCTGGCGCGGGTAGACGCAGCGCAGCGCGATCAGCTTGCTGACAAGCTGCTGGCGATTTTTGCCTACCACCTGCGCACTGACCGGGTCAGCCTGCTGCTGCTTGAACCAGGCACGGAGACCGTTGCACTCGGTTTTACGCTTGGCTTTTCTGTCGATGGCGGACAGTGGCGGCAGGACAGCCCGGTGCTGAAATCGGTCTGCCAGGAGCGCCAGCCGCTGCTGGTGTACAACGTGCGCGAGCATCCGGAGCTCGCGGCGCCGTGGGTCCAGACATACCGCACCGATGCGTTTGCCGCCCTGCCCCTGGTGTGCGACCGCTGCGTACGGGCCGTGCTGTGCCTGTCGAATCTCTCGGCGCAGCACCTGGCGTTTCTCGAGCAGCATACGCCGCAGCTCAATCTGGTGATCGAGCAGACCCGCCAGCTGTGCATGCTGCTGCCCGAGGCTGGCGCGCGCTCCGAGGCATGTACGCCGGTGACCGCTGACGAGCTGACGCTGATCGCCACGCTGTCGGAGAAGCTCGACCGCAGCATGGACGCGCGCAACGTGTTCTCCGTGTTTGCCGAGCTGGTCAGCGATTACCTGCCCGTCGACCTGCTCGTCGTGATCCACGACCGCATGCGCGAGCGTCAGCAGGGCGTGGTCTGCGTACAGCGGCCGCTGCATGCCAACGATCTGCGCAGTACGTTCACTGCACTGGTGCACCAGTGGCAGCGCCGCCACAAGCGCGCGCCCGTGCTGGACATTACCGATGCCACGGTAATCGGTGATGAGCTGGTCGTGGAGAGCGAGCAGAGTGCGGCTGAGCTGGCCCTTCGGCGCGTGGAGACCTTCCCTATTTTCATCGACAACGACCTGTTCGCGCTAGTCACGCTGGCGACCAGCGAGGAGGCGTACACCGACCGCCGGCGCATGCGGCTGTTCGACGTGCTGGTGCATCAGCTGCTGCTGCACGTGAAAAAAGGCCTGCTGCTGGCACAGAGCCAGGAGATGCAGGCCGTGGACGCGCTCACTGGCCTGTACAGCGAACGCCACTTCTACCAGATGATGGAGCGCGAGTTTGACCGCACGCGGCGCTACAACGTGCCACTGTGCCTGCTGATCCTCGACGTCGACCACTTCAAGGACGTCAACGAGGCCTACGGCTTTGAGACCGGCGACATGCTGCTGCAGGAGATCAGCGGCATCATCATGGAGAACGTACGCTCAACCGACCTCGCCAGCCGCTACTCGGGCGAGCGCTTCCTGCTGGTGCTGCCCGAGACGCACTACAAGAACAGCGAGATCATGGCCAACCGCATCCGGCGCTATATTGAGAACAACAGCTTCTTCATTCCGAATACGAACGTCTATGTCAAGGTGACCGTCTCATTAGGCGTGGCGAGCTATCTGGAGCATAAGCCAGCGAGCCTGGCGCAATTCATCGAGTTCGCCGATACGGCGTTGTACTTCGCCAAGCGCAACGGGCGCAACCAAGTTGTGGGTTACAGCTACGTGATCAACATGATGATGCACGACTCAGGCCATGAGAACTAAGGGAGGAGCATGACTGGCGGACGCATAGCACTAGTCGCTCTCGCAATGCTGGCCGGCCTGGCCAGCGCCGCGGCGCAGGACGAGCAGACGCCGCCGCCTGCGCCGCCGGCAGTGCCATCGCTGGAGCAGATCGCCCAGGAGAAGCAGCAGCTGCCGGACTACGTGCCGCTGGATGTCAACTTCCGCATCGGCATCGTCGGCGACTTCAAGAAGGAACTCAAGCTGGAGACCGGCACGACGACGCAGATCAAGTCGCCACTGATCCTCATCGACCCGCGCACCGGCAAGCCCGGCGTATACGCCAAGAACTTCCCGGCGCGCATCGTCGGCAGCTCGCGCAACGGCGTGTGGGTGGTGGGCATCACCCCCAGCGGCGCGGTCGAGGGTTCGTCGGGCAGCCGCAGCAAGGAATGCGCCGTCAGCCTGAACCTCAATGACAGCTCGATCAAGATGATCGCCGAGTTCCCGACGCACAGCAACTTCCAGGCGCTGTTCGCGCCCACTGACAACAAGGTCATCTACTACTGCATCAACGAGCCCGGCGCCGAGAACGCGATAACGCGCTACGACCTGCAGACGCAGAAGGCGGAGCCGCTGCCGGCTGAAGGCAACCGCTTCTACCTCTTCGGCCTGACGCAGCGCCAGCCAGGCGGAGTCTGGGCATCCGATCCGCTGTCTACCAAGGAGCTGCCGATCCTCGACCTGTACGACCTGCAGACCGGCGCCGTGCTGCAGTCGGTGTCCTTTCCCGGCGTCAGCGAAGTCGTGGCGCAGCCCTCGGGCGACAACCTGCTGGCGCTGGTCAGCAGCGGCGCCGAAGCCTCGCTGGGCTACTACAGCACCGCCGACAGCACGTTCCACCAGGTGCCCAAGCTAGTGCTCACGCGGCCGTCGGTAAAGTGGCTGCGCACTGGCATGACGGTGATCGCCAAGGAATCGACCGTTACGCAGGACCGCTTCCTCTCCGTCGATTTGGCAACCGGCGAAGCGCGCGAGCTGTTCTCCGGCATGTTCAAGGTCGCCTACTGGGACATCTCGCCCAACGACGACGCGCTGGTCTTTATCATCGACTCCCCCGACGCGCCGATCCTGTTCGTCGTGCCGCTGGATCCCAAGCAGACGACGGTCAACCGCATCCGCCTCGTCGACGTGACCAACATCTCCTGGATCGGCTGCCTGAACCCGCCCAGCGGTGGCAGCTGGCTGGATCGCATCATGCCGTTCTAGCATCTCGGCGGATAAGCCTGGGCTCCTGCCGGCGCGGCGGTGGTATCATCGCTGCCGTGTCCATCCCCGACAGCGAGCGGTGTTTAGGCTGCATGGTCGAAGCGGCGCGTGCCGCGGGCGAGCTGGCGCTGTCCTACTTCCGCAAGCTGACCGCCGGCCAGATCAGCTCCAAGACCAACATCGCGGACCTTGTGTCGATCGCCGACCAGGAGTGCGAGCTGCTCGTCGAGCAGCACCTGGCGAGCTGCGAGCCCAGCTACGGCTTCATCGGCGAGGAATCGTGGACCGAGGAAGCGAAGCATCACGAGTACTGCTGGGTCGTCGATCCGATCGACGGCACGTCGAACTACCTGGCCGGCCTGCCGCTGTGGGCGGTCTCAATAGCGCTGTGCGATGCGGCGCTCAAGCCGCTGGCGGGCGTGATCCATGCACCATCGCTGGGCTACACCTGGAGCACGCGGCTCGGCCACGGCGCTTACTGCAACGGCAAGCCGATGCGCGTGCGCCGCGAGACGCCGGCGGGCGGGCAGTACAACTCGATGCTGGCGACGGGTTTTCCCTATGACACGACCGAGCGCGGCACGAACATCGATTACTTCACTCGCATGCAGAGCCGCTTTCACAAGATCCGCCGGCTGGGCTCGGCGGCGATCGACATGGCCTACATCGCCGAGGGCATCTTTGATGGCATGTGGGAGCTCAAGCTCAAGCCCTGGGACACGGCCGCGGGCGTGCTGCTGGTCACCGAGGCCGGCGGCTATTGCTCGCAGATCAACGGCGCGCCGTACACGCCGGGCGACGTGGAGCTGGTGGTCGCGGCAAGGCCCGAGCTGCTGGCACTGATGTGCGCCGTGCTGGGAGGCATCATCACCTAACGGCGCGTCCTCCTGTGGCGCCGCCGGGTCTGGCATGTTAGAATAGCCCATCGGGGCGCAAAACCACCACTCTGCCGAGGCACAACATGATCAGGGTCTACACCACTAACGACGCGCACGCCGCCGTGCTTGCCGAAGCCACGCAGTCCAAGGGCTACGAGTCGCAGACACATACTACGCTGGATGGCACGGAGCTGGCGGCAGCGATCGAAGACCTCAGTGTGCTGGTGTTTGACCTGACTGCCGCTGCATTCAGCACGGACCGCGTGGTGACCGTGCTCGATACGCTGGACAGCGAACGCGTCCCGCCGGTGCTGTACCTGCTGGGCAGCCCCGCGGACATCGAGGTGATCACGCAGTCCGGCAGCATCATCAACCAGGACTACGCCTTCGTGCCCCTGGAAGCGGCGCGGATCGCCGCGCGCCTGGAAGTGCTCAAACTGCTGGGCGCGCGGCGCAAGTTGACGATGGAGACGGCCATCACCGACCGCCTGACTGGCCTGTACAACCGCAAGTACTTCCTGCGCCGGCTGGAAGAGGAGATGTACCGCTGCGTGCGCTACGGCTACCGCGTCAGCGTGCTGCTGGCGGACGTCGACTTCGATGCGCCGGGCCATGAACTTACAGAAGCAGCGGGTACGGTGGTAGTGAAGCGCATTGCTGATTTCTTCAAGGACCGGCTGCGGAAATCAGACATCGTGGCGCGCTTCAAGTGGGACGACTTTGCGCTGCTGCTGCCGGATATCGCCACCGAGGATGGCCTGGCCGTGGCGCTCGACGTCAAGCGCAAGCTGGAGCGTCTGCCCGTCAAGGCTGAGGGCCTGGAGATAGCAGTTCGGGCTGCCATCGGTCACGTCTGCCTGCCCGCCGAGGGCCTGGCGACAGCGGTTGAAGTTGCCGCCGCGCTGGAAGAATGCGCGTTCCTCGCCAAGCGCGAGCTGAGCGGCATCGTGACCTACGAGCCCGAGAGTGGAGTTGCGCAACCGGCCTAGCGTCGGCTGCGAAGTTGACTGGAGGGCGAAATGCGACTTGCATTGTTGATTGCCGTCGCCATGCTGCTGGCAGCGCCTGCGGCTCAGGCTGCTGACGGCTACCACGCCAAGTTCACGGTCACCATGGATTTCAGCGACGAGTTCTACAAGCTCGCCGCCAAGCAGGGCGAGGAGGGAGCGGAGCTTGACCCCGAGAGCCTGCGCATGGAACCGGTCAGCGGCATGATCTACATCTCCGATTCCGCCGTGCGCCTGGACATGAACGTGCCGAGTGGCGTGATGAGCGCGATCGTGCGCCAGCCCGAGCAGCTGGTCTACCTGATTAACCACGAGACGCGCACAGCGTGGCAGGTAGACATGGCCAAGTACACCGGGCGCTACCAGGAAGCAGGCCTGCCCGTGCTAAACCTGGAGCAAGTGTTCATGCACTGGGACGACGTGCTCGCACAGCTGAAGCAGCTCAAGGGGCTCACCTACAAGGACCTGGGGCGCCAGACTGTGAACGGCGTAGCCTGCCACGGCCTGCGGTACAGCGGGCGCATGGAGGATGTGCTGAAGTCAGGCAGCGTCTCAGTGCTGCCCGGCCTGGCGCCGTTCGAAGACCTTGAAGGCCCCTGGCGCGGCGAGTTCTGGCTCGACGAGCGCAGCGGGCTCCCGATGAAAATGCACAGCTTCCTGCTGGGCATCGACTACCTGTGGGAGATCACCGATCTGCAGGCCTGGGACGTGAGCCCGGTGCTGTTCGATGTCCCGCGCGGCTACCGTGTGGCGCAGTACGACTTCATGTACATGCCGGGGCAGATTAACTAAGCTCAGGTACTGCCTCTCCCCAGCCGCCGCCACCAGGTGTGGCAATCTCGATCTGCTCACCAGGCGCAAGCTTGAGCGCGCATTTTCCATTGACAGGCGTGCGCAGGCCAGCGCTATCAATCACGCAGTCCGCGCCAGCCTGACCCGCAGTACCGCCGTGCAGGCCATATGGCGCGCGCCGCCGCCGCTCTGAAAGCAGCGTCACGTCGCCAGCGCAGTCCACCACGATGCGCCGCACCAGCCCCTCTCCGCCGCGGTGCTGCCCTGCTCCGCCTGATCCCGCGCGCAGGCTGTACTGCTCGACGCGCAGCGGGTAGGCGTGCTCCAGCGCCTCCACCGGCGTGTTGAGGGTGTTCGTCATGTGCGTATGCAGGCCGCTGGCGCCGGCATGCTGCGGCCCGCCGCCCGCGCCGCCGCCAATTGTCTCGTAATAAGCGAACGGCTCTCCCGTTCGCGGGTCAATGCCACCGATGGTCAGGTTGTTCATCGTGCCCTGCGAGGCCGCGGGGATCAGCTCCGGCGCGGCCGGGGCCAGCGCCCCGAGCACTACATCGACGATCCGCTGGCTGGTCTCGACGTTGCCGGCCGCCACTGCCGCCGGCGGCAGTGCGTCCACGACCGTGCCAGGCCGCGTGATGACGCGGATAGGCCGCATCACGCCGCTGTTGGTGGGAATGTCCGACGCGACCAGGCAGCGGAAGCAGTAGTTGACCGCGGACACCGTCACAGTGCGCACGGCATTCACCGGCCCCCGCACCTGCTTGTCGGATTCGCTGAAGTCCACAACCGCGCCGCCCTGGCCGATGGTGAGCTGGCAGCGGATGGCGATGTCCAGCGCATCAACGCCGTCGCCGTCCATGAAGTCCTCGAAGCTGTATACGCCAGCTGGCAGGCGCCTGAGCGCCGCCCGCGTGATGCGCTCCGTGTAATCCAGCAGCTCGCGCGCGCGCAGACTGACACGCTTCGCGCCGTAGCTGCGGATCATCTCCTGCAGCCTGCCCAGACCAGCGTCCAGCGCCGCCAGCTGCGCCTGCAGGTCGCCGCGCCGTTCATCCGGCGTACGGGATGCGCTGCAGATGCGTTCGAGCAGCGCCTCATCCAGCCGGGATGGTGGAATGCGCACACCTTCATCATCAATCGAAGTCGCCAGCGCCATGGAGCCGGCACTGCGCCCTCCGACGTCGGCGTGGTGCGCTCGGTTGGCGACAAAGAACCGCGGCTGGGATTCTCCCGGCAGGACCAGCGGAGCGAGCACGGTGATGTCCGGCAGATGCGTGCCGCCGGCAAACGGGTCATTCAGCACGAAGCGGTCGCCCGGCCGCATCGCTTCCAGGCCGAAGCATTCGATGACCGCCTGCACTGACAGCGGCATCGCGCCGAGGTGCACCGGGATATGCTCCGCCTG
>Ga0315287_10000787_pt1 | contig 28268 bp, 21 predicted proteins | sample YL17G11_0_MG_FD_205037 | JGI IMG/M metagenome (GOLD analysis project Ga0315287, IMG submission 205037) | Sediment microbial communities from Yellowstone Lake, YNP, Wyoming, USA - YL17G11_0 | ecosystem: Environmental > Aquatic > Freshwater > Lake > Sediment | place: USA: Wyoming | collected... | reverse complement strand
CCCGAGGATCCGGATGCCCCGCAAGTTCGGGCGATGATCGCAACCATCGAGAAGATCAAGAAGTAAAGCGCGGCCGGACCCGTCCGCAGGCCAAAACTCTATCGTCCTGATGTCGAAATTTTCCAGCGAAATTAATGAGTCCATGGGGCCCATGCGAACGTCTTGTTTTGCGGGACGCCGAGACATAAAATCCGATTCTGAAATTCAAGGCCAGGAGAAAACAGCCATGCGCCGATCCGTTGGAAGACGCGTCATCTTGATCATCATCGCCGCGGCGATCATCGTCCCATCTCTTCCTTCGGGCCAGCGTCCGGCCGCGGCCTCCGCGCCGTCCGCCGCCGGCCTCTCGATCGTCATCCGGCACGCCCGGTTGGTCGATGGGACGGACGCGCCGCCGCTCGACGACGCGGCCGTCGTCATCTCGGGTTCCCGCTTCGTCTATGCGGGCCCCGACAAAGATGCCCCGATCCCCGCCGGGGCGGACGTCTTCGACGCCCGCGGCCGGACCGTCGTCCCCGGCCTTATCGACGCCCATTTCCATATGTGTTACCCGGATACGCGGGAGGAACCGTTCCTCCTCAACGAATCCATCGCTTCGTTTCGGGCCGCGAAGCACCTCCGCCGCCACCTCCTCGCCGGTATCACGACGATCATGGACGCCGGCGGTTATAAGAATGTCGGCGTCATGGCCAAGCAGGCTTTTCGGGAAGGCTTCCTTGAAGGCTCGCGGCCGATCGTTTCCGGGGAGCGCATCAATGCCACGGGCGGACACGGCGTCTCGCGTTTCCCGATGGCCTATGAAGCCGACGGCCCGGATGAATTCCGGAAGGCCGTCCGTGTCCAGATCAAATCGGGCGCCGACCTGATCAAGATCCTCCCGCCGTATTCGAAGGAGGAGCTCCGCGCGGGCCTCGAAGAAGCCCACGCCTTGCGGAAGTTTGTGGCCGTCCACTCCGGCTACCTGACTGACCAATATGATTACATCCGCTGGGCGGCCGAACTGGGCGCCGACGTCATCGAGCACGCCTACGCCCTGCCCGACGACGTCATTCAAACCATGGGGGCGAAAAAAATATACGGGGTGCCGACGATGACGGCAATGATCAAGCTTCACGCCGGACGGGCCGCCCTCCCCGCGAATGAACCGCATCCTTATGAGAAAATCTTCCTCAAGATGAAGGCCGCCGGCATCCGGATGGCCGTGGGGACGGACGCCATCTACGAAGTCATGACCGAGAACCCGGGCAACTATTTCGAAGAGGTCGAGCGTTTCGTCAAGCTCGGCTATACGCCCCAGGCGGCGATCATCGCCGCGACGAGGACGGGAGCCGAGGTCTGCGGCGCCGCCTCCCGGCTGGGAACGATCGAAAAAGGAAAACTCGCCGACCTACTGGTCATCGACGGCGACCCGCTCAAGGATATCCGCGATCTGCGCAAGGTTTCCGCCATCATTCAAGAGGGGCGCTGGATCAGGAAATGATCCCCGTTTTTTCTTTCTTGGCGGCTATTGACAATTGAAAATTTGCAAGATACATTACATATCAAATATCTTTCCCAAGGAGAAAACCATGGAAACACGTTCGCATCGCCGGTGTGCGGCCTTCCTGCTCGGGATGATCCTGCTTCCCGTTTTCCTTCTCGCCCAGGGAAAACCATCCGACTATGAGCAGGCCAACAAGTTGAGAGAGAAATTCCAAGGCTTGGCCCTTGGGGTTCCCGAACGAGCGGCCTGGATCGGTGATTCGAACCGGTTCTGGTATCGAAAGTCCGTCAAAGGCGGAAACACGTTTGTCCTGGTGGACGCGGCGACTCTTGAAAAAAAGGTGGCTTTCGACCACGTGAAACTGGCCGCCGCCCTCTCGGCCGCTTCGGGCGAAAAGTTCACGGCCGTCACTCTGCCTTTCGCGACTTTCACTTTTGCCGATAACGAGCGGGCGATCGATTTCGCGGCGGCCGGTTTCCTGTGGAGATGCGGCTTGACGGATTACGTCTGCAAGAAGACCGGACCGGCGCCGATGGGCCCGAGGGGCCTGCGCAGCCCCGAGGTCAGCGATGAATATCCCGACGAATACGGGAACGATGTGTTTGACGGAATGGTGGACCTTTCTCCTCAACCTCAAACGCCCCCCCAACAAAGGCAGGGTTTCCAAGTCCCGGGCCACGGCCCGGCCGCCGATGCCCCGAAGGAAAAGACCTCTCCCGACGGCAAATGGGAGGCCTTGATCCAGAACTATAACGTCTTTCTGCGGCCCAAAGGCAAGACGGAAGCCGTTCCCCTGAGCTTCGACGGCTCGGAAGGAAATTACTATACTCTGGCCTCCCTCTCCTGGTCTCCGACCTCGAAGCACCTCACGGCCTACCGCGTTTCGCCCGGATACTCCCGACTTGTTCATTATGTCGAATCCTCGCCCGCCGACCAGCTTCAACCGAAGCACTCGACCCGGGAATATACCAAGCCCGGCGATACGGTGGATATCTCCCGGCCGGTTCTCTTCGATGTCGAATCGAAAGCCGAAATCGTCGTCGACAATTCCCTCTTTCCGAACCCTTACAGCCTCTCCAATCCCGTGTGGTGGAAAGACGGCCGGGCGTTCACCTTCGAATACAACCAGCGCGGGCATCAGGTCTATCGGGTGATCGAAGTCGAAGCCGCGTCCGGAAGAGCCCGCCCTCTCATCAACGAAGAAGCGTCCACCTTTTTTTCTTATCGCCCGCTGACCGGAAATCTCCGGGAAACCGGGACCCGGTATCGGTACGATCTCAACGACGGGAAGGAAATCCTCTGGGCATCCGAGCGTTCCGGCTGGCGGCATCTTTATATGATCGACGGCCTGACCGGTCAAGTGAAGTCCCAAATCACGAAAGGCGACTGGGTCTTCCGGACCGTCGATAAAATCGACGAAACGAAGCGCCTGATATGGTTTCAGGCGAGCGGAATGCTGCCCAAGCAAGACCCGTATTTCACCCATTATTATCGGATGAGTTTCGACGGCAGCGGGCTGACCGCCCTCACCGAAGCCGATGGGACCCATGCCGTGGCTTATTCGCCGGATATGAAATATTTCGTCGACACGTGGTCGCGGGTCGACCTTCCTCCCGTTTCGGAGCTCCGGCGTACGGACGACCGCAAGCTTCTTCTGGAGCTCGAGCGGGGCGATGTCAAGGAACTCGTGGCCGCCGGGTGGAAGACGCCGGAAGTGTTCACGGCCAAAGGTCGGGACGGAGCGACCGACATCTGGGGCGTCATCTTCCGGCCGACCAATCTCGACCCCTCGAAAAAATATCCGGTGATCGAAAGCATCTACGCCGGTCCCCAGGGTTCGTTCGTGCCGAAAAGTTTCAGCGCTTATTATGCCCAACAGGCGCTGGCCGAGGTGGGTTTCATCGTCGTCCAGATCGACGGCATGGGTACGGCGAATCGATCCAAAGCGTTCCATGACGTCGCCTGGAAAAACCTCGGCGACGCCGGTTTCCCGGACCGCATCCTTTGGCACAAAGCCGTCGCGGCCAAATACCCCTGCTACGACATCAGCCGGGTCGGCCTTTACGGCGGCTCGGCCGGCGGCCAGAACTCCACGGGCGGATTGCTGTTCCATCCGGAATTCTACAAGGCCGCCGCTTCCAATTGCGGCTGCCATGACAACCGCATGGACAAGCTCTGGTGGAACGAGCAATGGATGGGCTGGCCGCTCGGGCCTCACTACGCGGCCGCGTCCAACGTGGACAACGCCTACCGTTTGAAGGGCGCGTTGCTGATGAGCGTCGGCGAAATGGATACGAATGTGGATCCGGCGTCGACGTACCAAGTCGTCAACGCTCTCATGAAAGCGGATAAGACGTTCGACCTCCTCGTCGTCCCCGGGGGCGGCCACGGATCCGGCGGAGATTTTTACTTGAGACTGCAGCGCGACTTTTTCGTCCGTCATCTCCTCGGGATCAATCCGCCGAAATGGAACGCGATGGAAAAGAAATAGAGGCCGGCCGCCCGAAAACGGACTTTTAGAAGGAGGATAAAGTGAAAAGAAAGCGCGTTTTTTGGATTTCGATGATCCTGTTTTCCCTGGCCCTTTCATCGGTTTGGGCAGGACCTCTCGCGTTCGACAAATCCGAGTATGCGAGCCGCCGGGCGCGGCTCATGGCCCTGATCCCGGACGGCCTCGCCGTCATCTGGGGATCCCTGGCCGGGCCTCAGAACAACGAATTCACCTATCTTTCCGGAGTGAAGGTTCCAAGGGCCGTCCTGGTGATCGACGGCGTCCGGAAAGAAAGTTCCGTTTTTTTCACCACCAGCGAGTCGTACCTCAGGGGAGAGGGGATGAGCGTCGACTTGGCCCGCGATCCCAAGGGGGCCCTGGGAATCGAGCGGTATTATCCGGCGGAACAGTTCTCTTCGATCCTGGGACGGCTGGCGGCGGAGACGAAAGTCGTCTATACGCCGTTCCGAGCGGAGGCGGCTTCGCGGGATGTCTTGCCTCTGGGAGAATGGGACGGGCGGTTGACCCGCGAGCATCAGTTCGTGAAGCTTCTCAAGGAGAGGTTCCCTCAAGTCGAGGTTCGCGACTGCGCCGAGACAATCTGGGAAATGCGGCGCATTAAATCGCCGGCCGAGGTCGCCATCATGCGAAAGACGGGCCGGATCGGCGCTCAGGCCATGATCGAAGTCATGAAAGCCGGCCGGCCGGGACGGAACGAATACGAGCTCAGTTCGCTCTTCGAATACGCCTGCAAGAGGGAAGGCTGCCGGGACCTCGCCTTCGACATCATCATCAGCTCGGACGAGAACCATCGTTTCCTCCACTATGCGCAGCACGACCGGAAGCTTGCCGACGGTGATTTTCTGGTGGTCGACGCGGGACCCGAGCTCGAGGATTATGACGTGGACATCACCATTTCGTTCCCGATCAACGGGAAGTTCTCGCCCCGCCAACGCGAGATCTACGAAGCCTGCAACGAAGTCAGCAAAGCCTGCCTCTCCCTCTACAAGCCCGGGATCACCGGTCTCGAAATCGGGGCCAAGGTCCGGGAATTGCTCGAACGGAAAGGCTACAATCTGGCCAAGGACGCCTTCACTCAGCTTCGCTTCTTCAAGGAGGGCGGGCTGACGCATCACGTCGGGTTGGGCACCCATGACGCCGGCGGCCGGGATTTGAACCCGGCGGAGCCGCTGAAACCAGGCCAGGTGTTCGCCTGTGACGTCTATGCGGTCTTCGCCGGCGAGAACCTCGGGGTCCGGGTGGAGAACACGGTCCTGATTACGGAGACCGGCTGTGAAAACCTGACCCCCGGCATCCCCCGGGAGATTTCCGAAATCGAAGCCCTGATCAAAAAATAGGTTCGGCGAGCGACATCGCGCCGTCTTATTTCTTCGCCGTGGACCCGTTCCAGTCCGGGGGGTCCAGGCCGAGCAGGCCGTGGACGAAGAAGTCGTTGCGCTTCCGTTCTCCGTATTCCGGATACTCGCTCCGCCGGCCGGCGCCGTGGCTTCCCCCGGGGATGACGAGGAGGTCGAACACCTTGTTCGCCTTGATCAAGGCGTTGACAACCTGCATGGTCGACGCCGGATCCACGTTGGTGTCGAGTTCGCCGACGATCAGGAGGAGCTTCCCCTGGAGCCGGTAGGCGTTGTCCACGTTGGATGAAGCGGCGTATTCCGGCCCGATCGGAAAGCCCATCCACTGCTCGTTCCACCAAAGCTTGTCCATCCGGTTATCATGGCAGCCGGCAAACGATACGGCCACTTTATAAAATTCAGGATGGAAGAGCAGCGCGCCCGTCGAATTCTGGCCGCCGGCCGATCCGCCGTAAATCCCGACCCGGCCGATATCGTAAGAGGGATATTTGGCCGCGATCGCCTTATGCCACAGGATCCGGTCGGGGAATCCCGCGTCGCCGATGTTCTTCCAACAGACGTCATGAAACGCCTTGGACCGGTTGGACGTGCCCATGCCGTCCACCTGGGAGACGATGAACCCGAGCTCGGCCAGGGACTGCATCGCGTTGAATTCGCCGAAGGACTTGGGGACGAAGGAGTCGTGGGGCCCGGCGTAGATGTACTCGATGACCGGATACTTCTTTTTTGAATCATAATTCGTCGGCCGGAAGATGATCCCCCAGATGTCGGTTTTGCCGTCCCGTCCCTTGGCGGCGAACACTTCCGGCGCGCGCCAGCCCGCCTTGACCAGCCCCTGGATATCCGCTTTTTCGACTAGGCCGAGAACCTTCCGGTCCTCGGTCCGACGCAGTTCGCAGATGGGAGGAACATCGGCGCGCGACCAAGTGTCCATATAGTATTTCCTGTCCGACGAAAAAACGACCGCATGGTTTCCCTCGCCCTCGGTCAGCGGCGTCAGGCCCGTTCCGTCGAAATTGATCCGGTAGTAATGGATGAAGTAGGGGTCCTGGCCAGGAGACATCCCGCTCGCCTGAAACCAGATCTGGCGGGCCGCTTCGTCGACTTTGTCTACGCCGCGAACCACCCATTCGCCCTTCGTGATCTGGTTCTTGACGGCTCCGGTCGCGGCGTCGTAGAGATAGAGATGGTTCCAGCCGTCCCGCTCGGACATCCAGATGATCTCCTTGCCGTCCTGGGTGTTGAAGCGGTATTTTTTTCCCGAATAGGGGAAGAACGTCTTGCATTCTTCGTTGATCAAAGCGCGGGGCTTCCCGGTTTCGGCGTCCACTTCGATGACGCGATACACCTGGTGGCCGCGCTGATTATATTCGAAAGTATAGGCCCGGCTGTCTTTGCGCCAGAGGGCGTCGGGGATGTCGCGCGAGTTGGGGCCGATGCCCTGCTGGTGATAGGGGTCGGGGAACAAGGCGTTATCGACGATGACCTGTTTCCTCGTTTCTATCTGGAAAAAGACCGGCCGGCAGAGATCCATGACGTCTCCCGGCTTCGGATATTCGTAAGTGTAATATTTCGGCTGAAGCTGGTCCGCGGGAGAGGATTCGACATAATGAACGATCCGCTTATAGCCGGGTCGGAGGCGGTAGGCGGCCAACTTTTTCGAATCCGGAGACCAGCGCACGGACGACAGCAGGTAATAATCGCCCTCGTTGCCTTCCCAGCTCAGGGGAAATTCTTCTTTTTTATCCTTGGATCGCAGCCAGACGTTGAAATTTTTGATGAAGGCGTCCCATTTCCCGTCGGGGGAGATTCGCGGTTCCTGGGGGGGAGCGGGGCGCGGAGCGAAGGGCGATCCTCCCGCGCCCCGGGCGGCGGGCCCGAGCTTCTTGACGGAGTAATCCGCAAGCTCGCACCTCCATCGGGAATCCCCGGCTTCGAACTCCAGGGCTTTCCCGTCGCTGACGAAGGTCAGCGCCGTGAAGGGCAGGCGCAAGGCGGAGAATTTTTCGCCCGAAGCCGCGGAGAGAGATGCGGCGAGCTTCTGATGGTCGAAAGCCGGCGTCTTCGTCAGGCTTACGGCGTCCATGACGACAAATTCTACGCCGCCCTTCACGGTTTTCCTGTACCAGAATCGGCTCGTGTCTCCGATCCAAGCCGGCCGGTCGACGACCCCTTCGGTGAGATATTCGAGCTTTTTCTGGAGACCGGCGGCCCGCTCATAGTCGGCTCTTGTTCCCTGGGCGGGAAGGAACAAGGTCAAGCTTAAAAAGAGGACGACCAAGAATGATAAGCCTCTGCGTTTCATGGGACCTCCTGGGTTTCTTGAAGAGGAAATGAGAAAACGCGCTCATTGTTTCTTGGAAAGACGCGTGGATCCATGTTTCGAGCGCTTGGCGGGATTATATTCGCGGCCGGCAAAATTCGCAAGCCGGTTGCGGCGCGAAATCAATTTTAATAAGATGAGGGAAAGGAAAGGAGCGACCATGAACTTAACCCGCCGTCTCTTCATCAGGAACATGGGCTTGGGTTTCGCCGGAGCGGGGCTGGCTGCGGAACGGTTGGCCGCCCAAGCCGCCGGTCCCGCCGGAGGATCGGAGAAATTGCTTGTTGATAATCCGCGCCAGCCCGAACCCGCGCCCCTCGGCTTCGATCGATTGCCTCTTGCCTGGTATCAAAACAGGGTCCGGCAGCTCAAGGAAAAAACTTCGACCCATAACCTGGACGCCATTCTTTTCCAGAGCGACGCCAATATCATCTACTTCAGCGGCTGTTTCCGTTCGAGCGGGGAGCGCTCGACCTGGACGCTGATTCCGGTCAGGGAGAACGACGCGCTCTATTGGTTTTCCCCCGGGATCGACCGGGATCTGATCACCTCGTGGTGGTGCACGGACAACGAATATTATTTCTGTTACCCGCATGCCGAAGGCGGGTTTCCCAATCGGGGCATGCTGGCGAAAGGCCGTCGCGTCGACCTCTTCGCTTGGATGCTGGAGGGGCTGAAGAAGCGGGGCTGGGCGGGAAAAACAATTGGAACGGATTGGCCTCTCGACTCCGATCAACTCCGGACCGCGAAGGCGGTGTTGCCGGGGGCCCGCTTCGTCGATATCGGGGCCGACTGCCTGTGGATGAGGATCATCAAGACGCCGGAGGAAATTTCCTTGACCCAGCGGGCCTACCGATATTTCGATAAAATCCACGCCTTCTCCCGCGATTACATTCTCGAAAGGGGTTTGGAAGCCACGGACTTCGAACTCGGACAGGCTCTCCAGGCCTACGGCATCCGCCTCATGATGAAAGACGTCCGATCCGACGGCCGGCCGCACAAGGGCGTGGGCATCGAGGTGACTTCGAATTACGTGAGGGCCGGCGCCGCCACCGCTTATCCCCACCCCAACCAATTCTTTTATCATCCCATCAAGCGCGGGGAGCCCCTCTACGTCAACACCGATATCAAGCTCGGCGGATACGGGGGCGAGGGCTACCGGAATTATCTTCTCGCGCCCTGGACGGCCGGCCAGGTCAAGATGTGGGAGGTCGTGGCCGATTCCGTTCGCCTCATGGCCGAGGAGGCGAAGCCCGGGCGCACCTGCGCCGACGTGGCCTACAAGGTTCATCAATTCCAGATCAAACAGGGGATGCGGGATTTCATCTATCACCGCCCCGGGCACGGCCAAGGGCAGGCGGGGGATTCCGGCCACCAGCCGCCGTTTCTCAGTCTGGGCGATGAAACGGTGATCGAGGAAGGCATGATGTTCAGCGTCGAGCCCGGCCTTTTCGATCAAAAAAACGGCCTCGGCATCAATCCGAGCGACAACCTGCTCATCATCAAGAACGGGTCCGTGATGTTGAGCCGCGTTCCTTATTCGAAAGAGTGGAGTTTTCTGAAAATCTGATAATGGGAACCTGGACGGTGAAAGAAAGCGCCGCCATCGAGGGATTAAAGCTCATCTCCCTTTCCGGGACTCTATAATGAATTGTATCGTATCTCGGGCCTTTTAACGTTCTCCATATTTCCTCCGAGATAAACCCGGCAAGGATAGGCTCTTCGTTAGCGGTCCGTTTTTCGGTTGACATTGATCAGGCTCCGGAATTACGATTCGAGACAAGAGAGAAAATCACTCGGCGCCGTTTTTAAGCCGGAATATTCGGACAGGAGGAGAAAGCATGAAAATAGAAAATTCGAATTCGACCGAAAACGAGACTGTTGTCGGGTTGAATCGACGCGAATTTCTCGAGAAAGTCGCCCTTATGGCCGGCGGGGCGGCGGCCGCCGGTGCCGTATTGCCTTTATTCGGCAAAGACGGGATGTTTGCTCAGGTCGTGGCTAAGGACGATTCCCGGCTTGTCGCAGAAAACATCACTTATCCTGCCGAGACCGGCGATATGAAGGCCTATTTCGCCCGGCCCAAAAGAAGCGGGAAATTCCCCGGCATCATCGTGATCCACGAGAATCGGGGCTTGAATCCCCATACCGAGGATGTCGCCCGGCGGTTCGCTTTGGAGGGATACCTGGCCGTGGCGCCCGACGCGTTGTCCCCGTTCGGGGGAACCCCGGCGAATCCCGATGACGCCCGGCCATTGTTCCAGAAATTGGATGGTCCGGCCAACATCAAGAATTTTACGGCCGCGGTCCGCTATTTAAAAACGCATCCGCAATCGACCGGGAAGGTGGCCTGCACCGGATTCTGCTGGGGGGGCGGAATCACGAACCAAGTCGCCGTCAACGCGCCGGACCTGGCGGCGGGGATCCCGTTCTACGGCATCCAACCGGCGCTGGAGGATGTCCCGAAGATCAAGGCGGCGATGCTTCTCCACTACGCCGGCGACGACGCCCGCATCAACGCCGGAATCGCGGCTTACGAGGAAGCCCTTCGAAAGGCCGGGGTGGATTTCCGGACATACACCTATGAAGGCGCCGGACACGCGTTCTTCAACGATACCGGAACCCGGTTTCACAAGGAAGCGGCCCAATCGGCCTGGGAACGGACACTCGCGTTTTTAAAAGAGAAGCTGATAACCTGATTTATCCTTGACGAATCAGACAGCATTTTTTGTATTTCAGTCCGCTGCCGCAAGGGCAGGGATCGTTTCGCCCCGGGGAAGGGGTCCGGGGAGGAGGCGAGGTCGGAATCACGACCGGGTTTTGACGCCGCCATTCCACCGCGAGCTCCTCGATAAACGGCCGGATATGGGTAAAGAATCGTTTGTAGCCCGCGCATAAAACATTCCAACCTTTTTCGCCGTCCGGAGTCCGGAGGAATCGGTTCTTCGGACACTCTCCGGCGCACATCGCCAGGACTTCGCAGGTCCGGCAGAGTCGGGGAAGCATCTCCTGTTTCGCCCGCCCGAAGGCCCGCTGCCTCGGGCTTTCCAGGAGGCAGCCTAAATTTGTTTGGCGGATATTCCCGATCCGATGAGCCGGGTCGACGAAGTGGTCGCAGGGGAAAAAATCGCCGTTGTTTTCGACGACCGGAATGTCTCCGCAGGTCGGCCGGAAGAGGCAAAGGGAATGCTCCTGACCGAAGGCGACTCGGGCCGCTTCTTCGATGATTTGAATTTTGATCCGGCCGATGTCGTTCTCGACCCATTCATCGAAAACCGCGCAGAGGAACGCTCCCCAAGTTTCGGCGCGGACGGAGAGGGGACTAAGGCCGTCGGGCTCCTCCGGTTGTGCCTTGACCAAGGGGAGGAAGCTGATTTCGCCGGCTCCGATCGATTTGAAAAATCCATAGACATCGGCGGGCGATCGGACGTTTTCGGCGTTGACGACGCAAAGAATTTCAGGGCGGAGGCCGAATCGTTTCAGGAGTTCATATCCGCGCAGGGCCGCGGCGAACGTCGGCCGATCGTCCGCGGTCCGTCGTAAGCGGTCATGGAGGTTCTCGGGACCGTCTAGACTGAGCCCGACCGTGAAATTCTCGGCGGCCAGAAAACGCCCCCAATCCTCGTCGAGAAGGAGACCGTTGGTCTGAAGGCCGTTGATAAACCTCCGGTCCGAGGGGCAATACTCTCGCTGAAGGCTGACGATCTGGCGGAAATAGTTTAAACCGAGAATGGTCGGCTCGCCGCCATGCCAGGAAAAGCGGACGGTTTCATCCGAAGAGGCTTCGAAATGCTGGACGATATATCGGGCCAGAAGGTCATCGGGCATTCGGAGCGGGGAACCTTTCGGGAAGAACTCGTCTTTTTCGAGATAATAGCAGTATCGGCAGCGGAGATTGCAGGCCGGCCCCGCCGGCTTGGCGAAAACTTGGAATCCCCGGGAGGCTTTGGACATGGAAAAAGTATGGGCGATTCGTCCGGGATCGTCAAGGGAAGAAGGGCTACGTAATGCGTCCCCTATTTGCCCTTCACGAGAAGAAAGATCAGGAGAATGAGCAACGAGATGCCGATCCCGATTAGAGCGGCCCGCCGCTTCTTCTGAAAATATTGATCGGCCGCGTCCTCATCCAGGTAATAACGGTTTTCGTCTACGGCGATCAAGACTTTCTTCTTGACCAGGGTTTTAATCTGCCCGGACTTTTTTACCCTGACTTTTTCCAGGGTCGCCGCTTGCCGGGGGTGGGTCGCTCCTTCGTCCCGAAATTTGCGGACGATCCTCCTTTGGATGATATGAACGATCAGTTCGGTTTCTCCGGCCATGCGCTTGCTCCTCTATGTTCTCCTCACATGTACGGATTCGATTCCGGAAAGTTTCCGGATCTTTGGTCCTCGCCTTCCCTCGCGGAAGGCCATGAATGATATTCGTGGAGGTCCGACGCGAATCCGCGGAGCTTCAGGGCCGGTTTTGGGTTCTCGTGTATTTGGCCGCCCAGACGACGCCGCCGTCACCCTTAACGTAAAGCATAACCCGAACGAGGCGGCCGTCGCGGTCCGTCTTCTCGACCGTCGCTCCGTCCGCTTCGAACTTATCGAGCAGGTACCCGGCCGGTTCGGTGAGATATAGGATGTACGGATCGCCCGGGACCGCCCGGCTCTTTCCCGACAGGATGCCGCCGTCCCAATGGATGTCGTCGAGGTCCACCCCGCCGCCGGTGACATGACGGTTAGTGGCGATGACTTGGGGTCCGGATTTCCGCTCCCGGATGATGAAGGCCTGCGACCGGAAGCGGGGATCGAGGGATCCGGGGATGAAAGCGCCGGAAGTGCTCCCAAGAAGTTTTTTCGACCAGAACTCGAAGACATAATATTCCCGAACCGAATCGAGGCCGAGGTCGGCCAGCCGGATTTCGGCGAATTCGCCGCCCGTCCGGCCGAGGACGAGCCAGTTCTCGAAGGGCCGGTCGATCTCCAGAGAATAGAGAAAACAGGCCGGCGTGTAGCCGCCGTCGAAAGGCCGCGGTCCGCTGCCGCTGACTTCAGTGTCCGCCTTGGCGATGAGGTCGGAGCGGGAGGGATCGACGTCGTAGATTTGGGCGGGCCGGGTGAAAAGCACGGGCGCGGTCCGCTTGGCCGGCTCGACGGCCTCCGTCCGGTAGACGGCGGGCTTATCGGTCAGCATCATCAGGGATCCGGTGAGCGTCGTGACCATTGTCGAGCGATAACCGTCGGCGTCGAGTTCGATATGATCCGGATCGTTTCGCCAGACGATGTTGTTGTAGGAGTTGTATTGGGAAAGGCCGGCATAGGCAAAACCGTCGTCGCCGATGCGGCAGGCGTCGACAAGGCCGACGAGTTCGGGCCGGATGCCCCAGCAGGCGAGGAGAAATTTGGTCCGCCCGATCGCGTCCCGGACGGTTTGGACATAGCGCCGGAAGGCGGCGACGGGGTCAACTCTCTTCTTTTCGAAGTACTCGCGGTTGGCGTTATAGCCCTCGTAGCGGAGATGCCGAAGGGCGTCGAGCTTGAAATAATCCCAGCCCTGTTTGACGAGGCCTTCATAGAGCGGCTTGACCATTTTGTCGAGCGCGGTTTGGTTGGAAGCGTCAAGAACCCAGCCGATCCAATTGCCCCGGACGGGAATGCCCTGGCCGTCGCGGACGAACCACTCGGGATGAGCGGCCGCGGGCGGCGCATCCAGCGTCGAGGCGGCCGTCCAAAGGCCGGGGATGAGGCCTTGCGCTCTGATTGTTTCGGTCAGGAAGGGGAGGCCTTTGGGAAATTTGGCGTTGGGCTGGAGCCATTTCTCCGGCGCGCCCTGGATTTGCTGATAGCCGTCGTCAATCTGGAAGTACTCGTAGCCGTACGGTTTCAAGACCTCGGAAAACACCGCGGACGTCTCGACGACATCTTGCTCGGTGATCCGGTCGAAGAAGGCGAACCAGGAAATCCAGCCGGCCACGGATTTTTTCCAAGGCGCATAGGTCCAGGGCTCGAAGAAAGAGAGCCCGCGGTGTTTGTTGTAGAACCGCGGACGAAAACGGAGGATGATTTCGCCGCCTTCGGCGGTCAGGTCGAACGCCGTCCCCACGGATTCGGTAACCGCCGGCCTGACCGCGACCGCCGGGCCCGCGTCCACCGAGATGACCCAGTCTTTGCGCCGGTCGTAAACGGCCCGGTTGAGGAGGCTGCGGCTCTGACCCGAGACATGCCGGACGAGGAGCGGTCCGGCGCCGCGCCGGTCGCGGCGGTCGGCTTCACAGGAGAAGGCCTCATCGCTGCCTTGAATTCGGCCTTGCAACCGAAGCAGCGCCCGGCCTCCCCGGCCGAAGAGATAAACGACCTGCTCGATCTTCTCTCCCGCCCGGAAGACTTGGGTCCGGATCTCGACGGCGGTCGGATCGGTCACGATAGTCCCCTCGAAAATCGCGTCCCCGTCATAGACGAGTTTGATGGAATTTCCAGAGATCGCCGCCCGGGCCGGCGCGTTCGGCGGTGTTCCGGCGGCCAGGGCGAAAGCCGGGATCAGCGCGGCCGTTCCGATCAGAATGGCAAGGGCCATTCCGGAGTATCGCCGGAATCCGTTCGACCGGATTTTAGAGGGTGTTTTCATCCGCGCCTCCTGCGCTGCCGAATGTTGATGATCAGACATGCGTTCTCGGATAGAGCGGAGCTTCCGGCCGTTCTCCGGAGAAGCATCTCCTGTGTTTCGCCGAGGCGGCCGAGTCGAGATCACGATCCGGGAAAACATGCGCCGCTATCATACCAAAATCGGAACCTGAAATCGCTCGGGGCCCGGATCCGCTCGGCCGCTTCGCCGTCCCGTCGTCTACCTTCTTCTGGAGTCAATGATTTGTGGGAGACAGAACACCCCCTTCGTCCGGCGTGTCCCGAGACCGCTCTTTTATGATAGTATTTCCCCGATGATCTCCTGGAGGGCTCACCCATGAAACAACTTTCCCGCTATTCGGCCTTCGCGGTCGTTCTTGTCGCTCTGGTTGCGTGTACGAAAACGCAAGGTCCCGATTATCCCATCAAGGACGTGCCAATGACGGCCGTCCGGTTCACGAACGGATTTTGGGCGGAACGCCAGAAAACCGATGTGGCCGTCACCATCCGCCACGAAATGAAGGAAAGCGAGAGCACGGGCCGGATCAAAAATTTCGAAACGGCCGCGGCGGTCTTGCGGGGCGAGACCGGCGGGAAATTCGCCACGTCTTACGCCTTCGATGATTCGGATGTTTATAAAGTCATCGAAGCCGCCGCGTATGTGCTGATGCTCCAACCGGATCCCGAAATCGATAAGGCGCTGGACGATTGGATCGTGAAAATCGCCGCCGCCCAGGAGCCCGACGGGTATCTCTATACGGCCCGGACGATCAACCCGGCCAAGCCGCCCCGGATGTCGGGGCCCGAGCGCTGGGTCAATCTCCAAGACAGCCATGAGCTGTATAATCTCGGCCATATGTACGAAGCCGCCGTGGCTCATTTCCAAGCGACCGGGAAACGGAACCTTTTCGATATCGCCCTGAAAAGCGCCGAGTTGATCCTTAAAACCTTCGGCCCCGGCGAAAAGCAGCTGAAGCTCGTCCCCGGCCATGAGGAGATCGAAATCGGCCTGGTGAAGCTGTTCCGGACAACCGGAAAAAAGAAATACCTCGATTTGGCCAAATTCTTTATCGACGAGCGCGGCAACGCCGCCGGCCACAAACTCTACGGTTCTTATAATCAGGACCACAAACCGATTCTCGAACAGGACGAAGCCGTCGGCCACGCCGTCCGGGCCGCGTATCTTTATTCCGGTGTTACCGACGTCGCCGCCCTGACCGGCGACGCCCGTTATATGGCGCCGATGAACAAGATCTGGGAGGACATCGTCTCTAAAAAGCTCTACCTGACCGGGGGCATCGGGTCGGCCGGCGGAATCGAAGGATTCGGACCGGCTTATGACTTGGGGAACGAAACCGGATATGCCGAAACTTGCGCCACAATCGCTTATGCCCTCTGGAATTACCGGATGTTCCGGTATTACGGAGACGCGAAGTACATGGACATGTTCGAGCGGGCGGCGATGAACGCCTTTCTTTCCGGCGCGGGGATGAGCGGAGACTTGTTTTTCTATCCCAATCCGCTGGCTTCGCGGGGCGACAACGAACGGACGCCCTGGTTCAATTGCGCCTGCTGTCCGCCGAACGTCGCCCGGTTTATCGCCGAGATGGGCGGTTTCGCCTACGGCGTCGCGGACGATAAAGTTTATGTCAATCTCTTCGCCCAAGGCACCGCGGATGTTGAGACGAAGGCCGGAAAAATCGCCCTGGCCCAGACGACCGAATATCCCTGGTCGGGCGATATCAAAATCGAAGTCGGTCCCGAAAAGCCCGCGGCGATGACGTTGATGGTCCGCATCCCCGGCTGGGCCCAAGGCCGGCCTCTCCCGAGCGATCTTTACATGTATGAAGGCGAAACGACGGCTCAACCGGCCGTGAAAGTGAACGGCGAAGCCGTCGGCTATCAACTCGAAAAGGGTTACGCCCCGATCACTCGGACCTGGCGGAAAGGCGATCTTGTCGAAATTTCCCTGCCGATGCCCGTCCGCCGCGTTCTCGCCCATCCGAATATCAAAGCCGACGCCGGCCGGATCGCCGTCGAACGCGGACCGTTGGTGTTCGCCGCCGAATTCGCCGATAACGACGGGACGGTGAGCAATATCGTGCTGGACGTCTCGGGCCCCTTGGTCGCCGAACACAAGACTGATTTGTTGGGCGGGGTGACCGTCATCTCCGGCCCGGCCACGGCTTACCGGATGAAAGCCGGCCGGGAAATCGCCGAAAAGAAATCCCTGACCTTGATTCCTTACTATGCTTGGGCCCATCGCGGCCGGGGCGATATGTCCGTCTGGCTCGCGGCCGAAAAAGGGAAGGCTCGGGTGACTCCCGAACCCACCTTGGCCTCGAAGGCCCAGGTCTCCGCCTCGGCCGGGGTCAAGGGTTTATCCGGCGTCCATAATCTGTTCGAGCCCGAGAGCTCGATCGATCACGCCGGCGGCTACGCTCACTGGTGGCCGAAAAAAGGGACCGCGGAATGGATCCAATATGATTTCGCCCAGCCGGCGACGATTTCCGAAACCTCCATCTATTGGTTCGACGATACGGGGATGGGGGAGTGCCGCCTTCCGGTATCGTGGAAAGCGTTCACTCCATCGGGAGATCAATGGATTCCGGTGAAGACCTCGGGAGTTTACGGCGTCGAAAAGGACAAATACAACGTCGTCCGTTTTACGCCGGTGAAGACGACCGCCCTGCGCCTCGAGATCCAACTGCCGGAAAAATTCTCGGCGGGAATTCAGGAATGGAGGGTGAAATAGAGGTCTCGGGCCAAACACGAGAAATTCCGGTAAAATGGTCTCCTGACGAATATGGGAAAAGACATTTTAATTCTCGGGTTGGGCAATGACCTATTAACGGACGACCGCATCGGTCCGAAATTAGTTCATGATTTAAAAGCCGGGATTGTTCATCCGAAAGTCATTTTTGAAACAGCGGCCGTGGGCGGATTGGAACTCATTGAAATCATCCGAGATTACAAACAGGTGATGATTATTGATGCGATCAAGACCCCCGACGGCCTTGCCGGTTCCGTTTATTTTCTGACCCCGGCTGAGTTCAGGGAGACTTCACACCTGTCCAATATTCATGATATTTCATTTTTAACGGCCTTGCATCTGGCCAAAAAACTCCATATTGAAATTACGGACGATATCAGGATTATTGCCGTCGAAATTATCGAGGATAGGGTTTTTAGCGAAACATTTTCTCCCCCCGTCCAGGAGAAATACCCTGAAGTCTTCGACACCGTCAAGAATTATGTCCTCTCCTGGCTGGGCGAAAGGCTCCTCAAGATCGGGACGAAGTCAGGCTAGAATTTTTTCGTAGAAGTCGTTCCCCTTGTCGTCGACGATGATGAAAGCCGGGAAATCCTTGACCGTGATCTTGAAGACGGCCTCCATCCCCAGTTCGGGATAGGCCAGGACCTCCTGGCTCGTGATGCAGTCCTTGGCCAGCCGGGCGGCGGGTCCGCCGATCGAGCCAAGGTAGAAACCGCCGTTGGATCGGCAAGATTCGGTCACGCCCTTGGAGCGGTTGCCCTTGGCCAGCATGACCAGAGAGCCGCCCATCTTCTGGAAGAGGGGGACGTAGTCATCCATGCGGCCCGCCGTCGTCGGGCCCAAGGATCCCGAAGCATATCCGGGCGGAGTCTTGGCCGGCCCGGCATAGAAGACGATATGATCGTTGAAATAGGCCGGCAGGGCTTCGCCCCGATCGACCATTTCCTTGAGCCTGGCGTGGGCGATGTCCCGGGCGACGATGATCGGGCCGTTGAGCGAAAGGCGGGTTGCCACGGGATATCGACTGAGCATCGCCCTGATTTCGTTCATCGGGCGGTCGAGGTCGATCCGGACTGCGGTCTCTTCCGTGGCGGTCGGCTCGGGGAGGTACTTGGCCGGGTCTTTTTCCAGGCGTTCGAGAAAGACTCCGTCGGGCGTGATCTTGGCCTTGATGTTCCGGTCGGCGTTGCAGCTGAGGCCCAGGCCGATCGGGCAGGAGGCGCCGTGGCGGGGCAAGCGCACGACCCGGATGTCGAGGCAGAAATATTTTCCGCCGAATTGGGCTCCCAGACCGATCTTGCGGGACGCCTCGAGCAGCTGAGCCTCGAGCTCGAGGTCGCGGAAGGCGTAGACGCCGGGCCCGCCTGTCGTCGGCAGGTGATCAAGGTAGCGGGCGGAGGCCAGCTTGACCGTCTTGAGGACGAGCTCGGCCGAGGTCCCTCCGACCACGACTGCCAGATGATAAGGGGGACAGGCCGCCGTGCCGATGGCCTTCATCTTTCCGATCAGGAACTTCTGCAGAGAGGCCGGGTTGAGGACGGCCTTGGTCTCCTGGAAGAGGTAAGTCTTGTTGGCCGAACCACCGCCCTTGGCGACGAACAGGAAATCGTAGGTGTCGCCGTCGACGGCCGCAAGATCGATTTGGGCGGGCAGGTTCGTGCCTGTGTTCTTTTCCTCGTACATCGTCAGCGGCGCGTTCTGGGAGTAACGGAAGTAGTTCTTGGTGTAGGCGTTGAAAACGCCGCGCGAAAGGGCCTCTTCGTCGCCGCCGCCCGTGAAAACCCGCTGGCCCTTCTTGGCGTTAATGATGGCCGTCCCCGTATCCTGGCACATCGGCAGGACGCCGTCGGCCGAGATCACCGCGTTCTTTAAAAGCTCCAGGGCGACGGCGCGGTCGTTCCCGGAGCTTTCCGGATCCTTGAGGATGACCGCGAGCTGTTCGAGGTGAGACGCCCGCAGGAAAAAGGCCGCGTCATGGAAGGCCCGTTCGGCGAGAAAGGTCAGCCCTTCGAGCTTGACCCTCAGGACCGGACGGCCGTCGCATTCGCCGGCGGTGACATGGTCCCGGGATATCGCCTCGTATTCGGTCGTGTCCGGTCCCAAAGCAAATAGGGGCGTGTAAACGAAATCCGTCATGATCCCTCCCTCCGGTGGCCCGGCGTCTCGGCGCCGGATTAATCGGCCTGGATCTTGCCCAGACCGTACTCGTAGCCCTTCTCAAAAGCCAGAAGGTTGAGGCCCTCCGTCCCCTTGGGCACGGAGGTCTCGACGGCTTTGCGCATGGCGTCCTTGGATATGAGTCCGCTTATGGCGGCGAAGAATCCGACCATGACCATGTTGAGAACGACCTTCCGGCCGAGCTCCTCGGCGATCCGGGTCGCCGGGATGCCGTGGATTTTCACCGTCGGGGGCAGCCCCGCCGGATTCACGAGCTCCTCTTCGATGAGGATCATCCCGTTCGGGTCAAGCTCGGGAGAAAACTTCGTGAACGCCTCCTGACTCATGATGACCATGACCTGCGGCCGCTTGACGTAGGGATAGCGGATGGCGCTATCGGAGACGATGATTTGGGCGCTGCAGGCGCTGCCGCGGGCCTCGGGTCCGAAGGCCTGGGTCATCGTGGCATCCTTGCCGTCGAAGATGGAGGCCGCCTTGCCGATGATGAAGCCGGTCAGAATGACGCCCTGACCGCCGAACCCGCCGATCTTGATCTCAGTCTTGGCCATGTTATCCCTCGTAGATCTTGTACTTCGAACCGAGGCGTTCCTGGTAGTGAGTGTTCATCGCCTCGAGGAAGGTCGGCCGCTCGGCGTCGACGAATTTGCCGACGATAATCTTGTCATGGAGGCGGATGTCGGCATCTTTGGTTTTGGCCTCGGCCTGGATCTCGCTGTTTTCGCAATACCAGCGCAGCCGGTCGAGGCCGTCGCCCATCTTCTGCTGCCGCTCGAAGATCGTCGGGCAGGGGGCGATGATCTCGACGAACGAAAAACCGGGCTTCTTCATGGCCTCGACCATGGCATTCGTCTGGTTGTAGACGTGGAGCGAGGTCCAGCGGGCGACGTAAACCGCGCCGACGGATTCGGCCAGGAAAGGAAGGTTGAAGGGAAACTCGAAGTTGCCGTAGGGGGAGGTCGAGAGAATGGCTCCTTCGGGAGTCGTTGCGGCCACTTGCCCCCCGGTCATGGCGTAGTTGAAGTTATTGATGCAGATGACCGTGATGTCGATATTTCGCCGAGCGGCGTTGATGAAGTGGTTGCCGCCGATGGCGATGATGTCGCCGTCGCCGCTGAAAACGATGACTTTGAGCTTGGGGTTGGCCAGCTTCAGCCCGGTGGCGAAGGGGATGGCCCGGCCGTGGGTCGTGTGGAAGGAGTCGACTTTGACATAGCCGGCCACGCGGCCGGTGCAGCCGATGCCCGAGACGACCACCACATCGTCGAGCGGGAAGCCGCATTTCTCCAGGGCCTTGGCGAAACAGTTGACGCTGACCCCGATGCCGCAGGTCGAGCACCAGATGTGGGGCATCCGGTCCATGCGCAGGAAATCGTCCATGGGATGTTGGTCCGGGCCGGTCAGTCCGGTCATCGGGCTCAGGGATGCTTTTTCAAGTTCGTTCAGGATCGACACCGGAGCGCCTCCTCGATTTTATTGACGATGTCCTCGATGTTGTGGACCGTTCCTCCGCCGTGCCCGGCCAGGACGACCGGGGCCTTGCCCCGGGCCGAGCGGTCGACTTCGTAGAAGACCTGGCCGTAGTTCATCTCGGCCACGACCATGGCCTTGCCCCGGCAGGCGAGCTCGAAAATCCGCGGCTCGGGGAAGGGCCAGACGACGATGAGCCTCAGCATGCCGACCTTGATCCCCTTTTTCCGGGCGATGTCGATCGCCTCGACGACGACGCGGGAGGTGATGCCGTAGGTGACGATAACGACGTCGGCATCCTCGACACCGGTCTCCTCGTAGCGCCAGATTTTCGGGGCGTTGAGGCGGATCTTGTTGACCAGCCGGTGGACGAGCTGTTCCTGGACTTCGGGGTTCATCGCCGGATAGCCGCGGAAATCGTGGGTCAGCCCGGTGACATGGAGCCGGTAACCGTCTCCGGCTTTAAACATCTCCGGGACGAGGTCCTCGGTCGGCTTGAAAGGCAGGTACTCGCCGGGGGGGAGCTTCGTGTAGCGCCGGGGCGTGACTTCGATTTTATCCGCCGCGGGAATGACGACCCGCTCCATCATATGACCGACACATTCGTCCATCATGAACATGATCGGCACACGGTACTGTTCCGCGAGGTTGAAGGCGTCGATGGTCAGGTTGAAGCTTTCCTGCGGGGAGTTCGGCGCGAGGGCGATAATTTCGTAGTCGCCGTGCGACCCCCAGCGGGCCTGCATCATGTCGGCCTGGCCGGGCAGGGTCGGTAAGCCCGTCGACGGCCCGCCGCGCTGGACGTCGACGAAAACACAGGGGGTTTCGGTCATGGCGGCCAGTCCGATGTGCTCCATCATCAGGGAGAAGCCGGGGCCGCTGGTCACGGTCATGGCCTTCTTGCCGGCCCAGACGGCGCCCTGGATGGCGATCGAGGCGGCCAATTCATCCTCCATCTGGATGAACAACGCCCCGTCCACCAGCGGCGCGCGCCGGGCGAACCTTTCCACGATCTCGGTTGATGGGGTGATCGGATAACCGGCGATGAACCGGCACCCGGCGGCGAGGGCGCCCTCGCAGCAGGCGAAGTCGCCGTCGATGTAGTGAGATCCGGTGAGAACTCCTCTGGGATCGGCTTTCATGGTTTTTCCCCAGTCCTAGGTTCGTACGTATAGATGGCGAACTCCGGACAGATCATCCGGCAGAAACCGCAGTTGACGCACAGTTCGGCCTTGGCGATTTCCGGCGGGTGGTAGCCCTTGGCGTTGTACTTCTTGGCGATGACCAACACGGCGTGGGGACAATACTCGATGCAGAAGCTGCAGCCCTTGCAGCGCTCCTCGAGGATGACGATTTCGCCGTGCGGCGTCTCCGGCTTGGGGAGTCCGAACGGTTTTTCTCTTTGCCTTACCGGCATGGCTGAACCTCGCTCATGGATTACCGCAGCGTTCCGTGATATTTCGTGGTCAACTGCTTTTCCCGGACATCGGGGTTGGAATAATCCGGCAGGAGCATCGGGGCGACCTGGCCGTCGACGGGGATGAGGCCCTGTTCGAGGCCTTTGTGATAGGCCCGAACGTGGTCAAGGGACAGGGCCCCGTCCTTGGGCGCCGCTTTCGCGTACGCGGCCGCGCCGCAGCCGGCGATCCGGCCGAAGACAACGACGTCGAGCAGGGAATTGCCCATCAGGCGGTTCTCGCCGTGGATGCCTCCGCTCACCTCGCCCGCCCCGAAGAGGCCGGGGACGACGGTCTCGGTCCGGCTGTTGATCTCCAGACCGCCGTTTTGGTAATGGAGGGTCGGGTAGACCAGCATCGGTTCCTTGGTGATATCGATCCCGTAGCGGTGGAACAAGATCCACTTGCCGGGAAATTCCTTGCGGACCGTGCCCTCGCCATTGAGGATGTCGATCATGGGCGAATCGAGCCAGACGCCGAACTTCCCGGTCGGCGTCGGGACGCCCTTGCCCCGCTCCAGGCACTCGCGGATGAAAGCCGCGGCTTCGACGTCACGGGGCTCGCGTTCGTAGACGAACTGTTCGCCGTCGATGTTGAGGACGTTAGCCCCGGCGCCCCGGAATTTTTCCGTGATCAGGAGGCCCTCGGCCTGTTCGGGGAAGACGGCCCCGGTCGGATGGTACTGGACGGTGTGGAGGAAGCGGAGCGGAACGCCGGCCCGGTAACCCAGGACGAGGCCGTCGCCGGTCGCCCCGTAGTGGTTTGTGGTCATGAAGTCCTGGATATGAAGCCGGCCCGATCCGCCCGTCGACAGGATCACGGCCTTGGCCTTGACGACGAAGTATTCCTCCGTCTCGAGGTTATAGAGGACCGCTCCGGCGCAGGCGCCGCTCTCGTTCAGGATGAGCTCGACGGCCGGTGAGAATTCCAGGATCTTGATGTCGTCGGGGTGGTTCTTGACCTCGTCGCGGAGGGTCCGCATCATTTCGGCGCCGGTGATGTCGCCGGCGTAGTGCATGCGCTTCCTGGAGGTGCCGCCGCCGTGCATGGCCTTGAGGCGGCCGTCCTCGTACTTGGAGAACATGGCCCCGAGCTTCTCCAGCCAATCCATGGCCTTGGGCGCCTCGACGACGAGCGTTTCGACAAGCTCGGGGTCGTTTTTGAAGTGCCCTCCGCCCATGGCGTCGAGGTAATGGTAATAGGGGGAGTCCTTCTCGTTCTTGGTCGCGGCTTGGATCCCCCCCTCGGCCATCATGGTGTTGGCGTCGCCGATGCGCAGCTTCGTCGCCATGAGGACGCGGGCTCCATTCTCCCGAGCCATGAGAGCCGCCGCCGATCCCGCCCCGCCGGCGCCGATGATGAGGACATCGGTCTCGAAATCGACGCGGCCGAGATCGATGGTGTCCGGGTCGAGGCGGCTCTTGGCATGGAGAAGTTTGACCATCTCCTTGGCGATCCGATAGCCCTTGTTGGGACCGACGAGGATCTCCGTCCGGCCCTCCTCCTTGAAGTCGGGATGGTACTTCAGGATGGCCTCGCGCTCTTGGAGAGACATCGGAGTGAACTCGGCGCCGGCGCGTTTCCGCTCGACGCGGGCCGGCCTCGTTTTTTCAACCTTCTTGATCAACTCTTGAAGTGCAGGAGTGTACGGCATGGGTCATTCTCCCAGATAGGACTTATTTTGAGGCGTCCAGAACTCGTCGGCCATCTCGGGCTCGATCTCAAGGTTCTTGTAGAGCTTCTTGAGCTCGTCCAGGCTCTTTTTCTTGAGCTCTTGAAGATCCTTGTCGAACGCCTTGTCTTTCACGGCCTTGACTGCCTTTTCCAGATGCTCGGCCTTGGGGACGAGATGCCGGGCATAGAGACGACGGGCCAGGATCGCGATGTTGAACTGGACCTCTTCGGCCGGGCAGCGGGCGGCGCACAGGCCGCACATGACGCAGTCGAAGGAGCCTTCGGCCACGGCCGCGATGTCGCCCTGGATGGCCTTCGAGATATACCCCAGGACGTCGATGTCCATGGGACAACTCCGCGTGCACGTGCCGCAGCCGACGCACTTGAAGACTTCAGGGTAGAGGGCGGCGATCGTGCCCCCGACGGCCGGCAGGCTCTCGATGTCGTAGACGGCCTTGTTGCCCGGGAAGAAGGGGATCTGGGCGATGTACATGTCCGGTTGGACGACCGTCTGGCAGGCCAGCCCGACCTCAATCCGGTAGGAATGGGGGAACCGGTAAACCGTGCCGCAGGCGCCGCAGATCCCTCCCCGGCAGCCACAGCCCCGGACGAGCAGGAAGCCGGCGTACTCGAGGGCTTTCTGAATGGTCAGCGTGTCGGGCACTTCGTAGCGTTTCCCCATGACAAAGATGGGGACGAGACGCTCCTCGGCGGCCTTGTCCTTGGCCGCGGACTTTTTGGGTTTGGATGCTGTCTTATTCATCTTTAACCACCTCTTGGACTAGAGATTTTTCGTTCAGATTGAGCGGCCCCAGGGCGCGGATTTGTTCCGTGAACTCGTCCATTGTGACGGCGTATTTTTTTCCTTCCGCCGCCGAGATCCACTCCAGGCGAAACCGCTTCGGGTCGATCCCCAGGTCCTGGAGCATGATCTTGAAGAGGGCGACCCGGCGGAGGGTTTTGTAGTTCCCCTCGACATAGTGGCAGTCGCCGGGATGGCAGCCGCCGATGAACACGCCGTCGGCTCCCTCTTTGAAGGCGTAGAGGACGTGTTGGGGATCGACGCGGCTCGAGCACATGACCCGCATGTTGATGTTGTTGGGGGCATGGTGGAGCCGCGACGTGCCGGCCGCGTCGGCCGCGGAACTCGTGCACCACTTGCAGAGAAAGCACATGATTTGCGGTTCGAACATAGTCACTCCCTCATCATGGCCCTGATCATGGAGAAAATTTGGGTGTCGGATTGATTGCGCTGCTGGGCGGCGCCGCTCGGGCAGGCGGACGCGCAGGCCCCGCAGCCTTCGCAGAGGATCTCGTTCACCACGACGACCCCTCGGGCCGGATCCAGGGTCCGGGCGGTATAGGGACACATGGTGAGGCAGATGCCGCAACCGGAGCAGAGCTCGTCATTGACCGACACGACCGTCGGATCGTGGAGAAGTTCCTTCTGGGCGAAAAGGTCCCCGACCTTAGCCGCCGCGGCCGAGGCCTGGGCGACCGTTTCGGGGATGTCCTTGGGGCCGAGGGCGCAGCCGGCCAGGTAGAACCCGGCGTTGAGGCTCTCGACGGGCCTCAGCTTGGGATGAGCCTCGGCCAGAAAGCCGTGGATATCGGTCGAGATCTTCAGCTTCTTCAGGAGGTCCTGGACCCCGTCGGCCTTGACCATGGCCATGGCCAGGACGACCATGTCGGCCTCGATCTCGACCTTTTTTCCGGTCAGGGTGTCTACGCCCCAGACGATGAGTTTGTCGTCTTCCTTGAAGATCTTGGAGACCTTGCCTCGAAGGTAAAGGACCTTGTCCTCCTCGACCGTCCGCATGTAAAATTCGTCGAACGACTTTCCTCCAGTCCGGACATCGATGTAGAAGACCGTGGCCTGGCCGTCGGGGACGCGATGGCGGTACATCATGGCGTGCTTGGCCGTGTACATGCAGCAGATCTTTGAGCAATAGGGCAGGTGCTTTTCCGTGTCGCGGGAACCGCTGCACTGGACGAAGACGACCGACTTGGGGATCTTGCCGTCGGACGGCCGGCGGATGACCCCCCCCGTCGGTCCCGAGGCGGAGAGGATGCGCTCGAACTCCAAGCCGTTGACGACGTCCTCGTACTTCTCCCCGCCGTACTCGCCGAGGGCTTGCATTGTGTACAGGTCGTAGCCTGTGGCCACGACGACGGCCCCGACTTCCTCCTCGACGATCGTCTCCTTCATGTCGTAATCGATGGCCTTCTTCTCGCAGACGTCCTTGCACTTGCCGCAGCGCACGGGGTTCAGGCCGAGGCAGTGTTCGGCATCGAGCGTGTAGGTCCCCGGGATGGCCTGGGGGAAGGGCATATAGATGGCCTTTCGGTAGGACAGGCCCATGTTGAACTCGTCGGGGACGATCTGGGGGCAGACCTTTTCGCACTCCATGCAGAGGTTGCAGAGGGTCTCGTCGACGTAGCGGGGCTTCTTCTTGATCCGAACCTTGAAATTACCGACAAAGCCCGAGATGGAGTCAACTTCGTGGTAGGTCAAAAGCTTGATCCGGGGGTGGCGCGAGACTTCGACCATCTTCGGCGTCAGGATGCACTGGGAGCAATCCAGCGTCGGGAACGTCTCCGAAAGCTGGATCATCTTGCCCCCGATCGAGGGGTTCTTCTCGACGAGGATGACCTCGTAGCCGTGGTCGGCGATGTCCATGGCGGCCTGAAGGCCGCTGATCCCGCCGCCGATGATCAGGGCCCGCCTGTTGACGTTGACCTTGATCGGGTCCAGGTTCTCGTTCAGCCGAGCCTTGGCGACGTGCGATTTGACGATCTTGACGGCCTTCTTGGTGGCCTTTTCCTTGTCCGTATGGACCCAGCTGTCCTGTTCCCGGATGTTGGCGATCTCGATCTGGTAAGGGTTGAGGCCGGCCAGCCGGGCCGCCTCTTGGAAGGTTTTCTCATGGAGCGTCGGCGAACAGGCGGCGACGATGATCCCGTCGAGATGCTTCTCCTTGATCGTGTCGATGATCATCTGCTGGCCGGGGTCGGAGCACATATAGACGTAGTCCGTGGAAAACGTCACGCCGGGATAGTCCTTCAGCACCCGAGCGACTCTTTCAACGTCCACCACGCCGGCGATGTTGACGCCGCAGTGGCAGACGAACAGACCAATCCGCTTCTCTTTGTTCTTCGTCTGGACGGTCATGTCCTCACCTCCGTCGCCGGAGTCTCGCTGAACAAAGCGTCCGCGGGAACGCGGTGCTCCCCGAGTCCGAGAACGGATTTATCGACTCCTAGAGCCCAGGCCAGGATTTGGGTGAAAAACACGACCGGGATACCGGGGAAATCCAGGAACGTCTCCTTGATGGCGTCCTGGCGATGGTCCATGTTGTAGAAGCACAGCGGGCAGGTCACGGCGACGGCTTTGGCCTTATTCATCCTGGCCGAGCGGAGGATGCGGTACGAGGCCTCGGTGGCTGCGGCGGGAAGGGAGACGGAAAGATAGGACCCGCAGCATTCCTGTTTAAAGGGATAATCGACGGCCAGACACCCCATGGCCTCGAGGAATTCCTCGAAAATCCGGGGAGCGTCGGGTTCGTCGACCTCCATTTCCTCCTGAGGTCGGAGCACCCGGCACCCGTAATAAGGGGCGACGGCCAGGCTTTTCAGGTCTCGCTTCAACCGTTCCCGGATCCTGGGATAACCGACCCTGTCGCGCAGGTACTCCAAGAGATGGAGGACCTTGACCTCGCCGTTGTAGTCCTCGAATCCCGTCGTCCTCTCCTTCGTCAGGGGGTCGATCTGGATATCGTCCCGGAGATAGGCATTGATCCGCTTGCGCTTAAGCGGATCGTCCTTGATGGCTTTGTTGGCCCGCTTCAAGACGGCGAAACAGAAGGAGCAGGTCGTTACGAGAACGTCCCCGCCCTCCTCCCGAACCTGGCGTAGAACCCAGATCGGGGCGGCCAACCCGACAATTTTTTCTTCGGTGAGCGGGTATTCCGCGCCGCAGCAGGTCCAGCCCTCGGGTTCGACGAGCTCGACATCGAGCCGCTTCATCGCCTCCCGGGTGGAGATGTCCAGAGCGGTCGTTTTCTGCTTGAGCGTGCATCCTGGATAATAGTGGACTTTCATGAGGTTTCTCTATTTCGAAAACTTGCGGAAAATGGAGACCAGAACCTGTTGCGGGACTTCCTGGGCCAATTCCGGCGAGATTTCTCCCGGACCGAAGGCGTCTTTCCCCTTGGGATCCAGGATGTGGCGGACGGCCTCCATCACTCGGGCCATGTCGATGCCTTTCGGGCACCGGGACTCGCACGTGAAACAGGAGGCACAGAGGAATAGGGTTTTGGACAGGAGGACTTCCTCCCGGAGGCCCATCTGCACCAGGCGTATGATCTGGTTGGGCAGGAGGTCCATCTCCGAGGCGACGGGACATCCGGCGGAGCAACGCCCGCATTGGTAGCAGGCG
>Ga0315287_10000785_pt1 | contig 28288 bp, 19 predicted proteins | sample YL17G11_0_MG_FD_205037 | JGI IMG/M metagenome (GOLD analysis project Ga0315287, IMG submission 205037) | Sediment microbial communities from Yellowstone Lake, YNP, Wyoming, USA - YL17G11_0 | ecosystem: Environmental > Aquatic > Freshwater > Lake > Sediment | place: USA: Wyoming | collected... | reverse complement strand
GGCGCCGGTGACGGTGGCGGTGAAAGTGACGCTCTGCCCGGGCAGGCTCGGGTTGCGGCTGGAGCCGAGGCTGGTGCTGGTGTCGGCCCGCGGCGTGACGCCGCCCGACGGTGGTGACGGCTCGCTCGTGCCCAGTTCGTTGCTGGCGATGACCTCGAAGGTGTAGGCGACGCCGTTGGTGAGCCCGACCACCTGGTGGGTGGTGGCGAGGCTGCCGGCATCGAGGTCGACCGGGCCGGTCGGGACGGTGTTCACGGTGGCCCCGGTGTGCACGCTGCCGCTGCCGAGCCGGATCACCAGGGGATTGGCGGCGAGGCTGCCGGCATTGCTCGCGAGACCTCCGACCGGCTTCACCACCACGGTGTAGCCGGTGATCGGACGGCCGCCATCGTCTTCGGGCGGCGCAAAACTCACCGCGGCCGACTGATTGCCGGGAACCACGCTGCCGATGATCGGCGGATTCGGTGCCGTCGGCACCTTGACGGTGTAGGGGAAGGCAGCCGATGAGCTGGTGGCATTGCTGCCATTGCCGCCGTAGCTGCCGGTGATGCTGTGATTGCCCAGCCCCAGGTTGCTGGTGTTGCACACCGCCTTGCGGGTGTTGCCGCTGCCGCTGCCGACGGACACCGCATCGCAACCGATCGAGGCCCCGTTGTCGGTGAAGCTGACGCTGCCGGTGGGTGCGATGCCGTTCACCGTGGCGGTGAAGGCGACGGAGTTGCCGTCGTAGCTGGAGTTGAGGGGCACGGCGCTCAGGCTGGTGGCGGTGGTCGCCTTCGGGGTCACGCTGTTCGACGCTGCCGACGACGGGCCGGTGCCTGCCGCGTTGGTCGCGGTCACCGTGAACGTGTAGGCGGTGCCGTTGACGAGTCCGGTGACGAGATGCGAGGTGCCGGTCGAATCGGCGTTGCTGTCGACGCCGCCGGGCGGAATCGAGGTAACCCTGTAGCCGGTGATCGCGCTGCCGATATCGCTTGGCGGCGCCGTGAAGGTCACCGTAGCCTTCGCATTGCCCGCGGTCGCGCTGACCGAGGTCGGGGCGCCGGGGAACAGCGATTCGTAGGCGCCCATGTCGACCGCCACGTTCACTGCACGAGGAAATCCGACCCCGCGCTGATCCGTCGTCAGGCTTTGCGGGTTGCTGCCGGCGTTGATTGCCGGACTGCCACCAAGCAGGGCATGCGTGCGGGTCGAACCGCCGTTGAACGCTAAGGAGCCTAGCAATAATAACTTGAACACTTACTGCTTGCGCGGCTTTGCTCTCGGCGCGATGCGGTAGTTCCACTCGCCATGAAATTCGTCGCGATCGATAGCTACACGGGCAAGCTCGGCGTCACTGACCTTGATGCCGGCATCGTAGCTGTTTTCATCCAGTGCGGCACGTACCTGCAAGCCTTCGGCCGTGGTCACGCTCCCGATTAGGTTGACCACCACTTGGCGCGACAGCAACGGCCGTCCGCGCCAGTTGTTGGTGATGTGACAGAACAGCCGATGCTCAATCTTGTTCCACTTGCTGGTGCCGGGAGGAAAGTGACACACCTGGACGGCCAGTCCGATATCGTCGGCGAGGTATTGCAGTTGCAGTCGCCACAACCGTACCCGATACCCGTTGCTGCCACCACAGTCGGCAGTGATCAGCAGTCGAGTGGCCTTGGGGTACAACGGTCGCCCCATCTCCAACCACCAGTGACGGATACTTTGCACCGCGAACTCGGCGGTATCGTGATCGATGCCGACACTCACCCAGCCCTGATTGGCGGTGACATCATAGACGCCGTATGGCGCGACCTTGCCCAAGGTCTCATCGATAAAGTCGTGCACGCGCACCGGCTCGGGTTCACCGGCCGGCTGCCACTCGCGGCCGGCGTTCTTGAAATCGCCGATCAACTCCTTCTTCTTCGTGTCGACGGAAACCACCGGTTGGCGGGCGCGCTGAAACTGCGCCACCTTCGCGGCGATGTAGTGGAACTGAGCATCCCGATCCGGATGCTGCCCACCCTCGCGCGTCTTGCGCACCGACTGGAGGCTGTAGTTGAGTTGTGCGAGCAGGTCGCAAACCGTTCGCTGACTGACTTGATGCCCGTGCCGGCTCAACTCCTCCGCCAGTCGCGTCGTGCTCTTGCAGGTCCAGCGCAGTGCCGAACTCGGATCGCCTCGACTGCTTGGCTCCACCAGCGCATCCAGATCGTTCAGAAGCGTCGCATCGAGTGCCGTCAGCCGCTTGCGCCCGCCGCCGACGGCCCGCACCCGACCCGGAGCCAGTGGCGCCGCCGCCGGACGCCGTCGTCGCTTGGCCTCTGCCGCCTCAATTTCCGCCAGCCCCGCATAGATCGTAGTGCGCGAAAGGCCCGCCACCTTCGCTACCAAGCTGACACCACCACGCCCAAGGCTTATTGCTTCCGCCGCGGCCCAGAGTCGCAACGTCGCTTCGTCCAGGCGGCTCGCCAGCACTCTGTACTTCTTGGCTAAAGCATCGTGGGCTTCCATGCCCGCATCGTAAACCTTTGATGCCAATTGTTCAACTTATTATTGCTAGGCTCCTAAGGGAGCCAACAAGGGATCGACGCCGAGCAAATTGCCGGCACCGACCACCGGGCAGTCGGCGCAGGTGATCTGCACGAGGGAATTGGTGGCATCGGTCGTAAAGGGAGACGGCAAATTCGGGTCGGCCGCAAGTTTCCCGACGTCGACCACGGTGTTGCCCGCGACGATCGACGAGACGAGCTTCAGCGTTGGTGGAGTCAGGCCGAGGACGCCGAGAATCGAGATGCCACCAGCGCGCAAGTTGCTGATGTTCGCGCTGTTGCCTACGACCGTGGAGTTCAGAATCTCCGCGTGGACATTGCCGAAGATACCCATCGCGCCGCCCCGCTGGTTTGCAACGTTGCCGGACACCGTCGAATCGACAAGCTTGAAAACCAGGGCGGAACCGGGGGCCTGAAGATTCGACACGTCGTTGTACACCCCGAGGCCGCCACCGATGCCGCCGGTGTCGTCGGCGACTGCCGAGCCGGCGGCGTTGTTCGCGATCTCCGAGCGCATGATCGTCACCGATTTGCCTTTCACGATGAGGCCGCCTCCGACATAGAATTTGCCCGCGACAGGCGGACTGGGAACGTCGATGTGATTGTCGACGATTCGGGTATCGGTGATCGTGATATCGGCCAAGGCAACCAGCCCGTCGATCGCCCCACCCGCGCCGCCGAGGGCGACCGGCTGCACGCGATTGCCGGTGAAGAGGCTGTTCGCGATGGTCACCGAAACAGGTGTGGTTTGCGCACCCGTGCAATGTTCGGCGACGATCAGTGCTCCACCGCTGGAGCCGATTGTGACCACGGACAGCGGCTTGGCAATGTTGTCGATGAACTGCGCGTTGGTGATGGTCAACGACTGACCCGGGTATTGCGGAAAGAAACCGACCCCGCCACCATTGCGCGCGATGCTGTCCCGGATCGTGACGGAATCCAGTGCCAAACTGTGGACAGTGGCGATCGCGCCGCCGGGGAGGTCGGTGTTCTTGTGTGCGTTGGTCAAGGTGAGCCCGGAGATGGTCACCAGGTAGTCGGTCGGGCCGGTCGGCGCCGGGCACGCGGGGGGGTTGTTCTCGATAATCAGGAAGATGTGACCGTTGGCACTGCCGTCGATCGTGAGGACGCCCGCGCCCGGGCCCGTGATCGTCAGCGGGCCGGTAATCTGGATCTGGCCGGACGTCAGCGTGATCGTGCCCGTCACGCTGAAGTTGATCGTCGAACTGGGCACCGCATTGGCCTGCGTCACGGCGTCGCGCAGGCTGCCGGCACCGTCGTCGTTGGTGTTGGTGACGGTGAAGGTGGCGGCATTGGCCGTAGCCACCGCGAGCAGCAGGACAGCGCATGCCAGGAAACGTGTCACATTGGCCTCCCCGGCCGCTTTCGTTGAGCGTCCCACCTGCAACGGGCCCGGCACATGGGAGGCCGCACCAATTCCCTACCGTCGGCATGGATGGTGCCACAAATGGCGATGGCGCACCGTGCCCAGCCCAGCCCGCCAGAATCGCCGATCGTCAAACGCGAGTGAACGCGCCCGCCCCTTGCCCGTGGAGGCTTTGCTCGCCGGATCGGGAATCGGCGTCGCCAGTGGAAAGCGGGACGGACCATGCAGAAGCTGCTTAGGGCGGCATTGGACAAGCAGCCACTCTGGCGCCGGCGCCCGCGCCAAAGTACAACGACCAGCGTGCCGAGCAGCCCGTGGCCACCGAAAATCGGCGCTTGACCCACCCCACTGACCACACCACCATCAGGCTCGCGCGATTGAAATGCCTGTCCTTTCCTTCCCGATTCGGTATGCCTTCGGCGCCGGCTGCGCCACGACGGCGACTGCGCCGGCGACCAGCACCACCGCGGCGATGGCGAAACGTGCAAGCATTGACTTCACACTCGTGGCTCTCCAGCAAGGTGGCTCCAACCGCGCTCGGGGGCGCCTCGCCAGCCATCGGAAGATCGTCATCAACCGAACCGTAACGGCCAGGCAAATCGCTCCGGCCACCCAATGTTACCCGGGCGGCGCGGTCGCTGCAGGCGGCAGGATGGGAAGTCGCCGGCTTCGCAGCCGAACCGCCGGGCCGTGGCCGGCAGCCATTGCCGACACGATTGACGACCGCCGCCGGAAGAGATAAGTTGCACCGAGTTGCCTGGCGGGGACGGAACTTCCCGCGCCAACGGCCGTCCCCCCAATCTGCCAGCCTCGATACGGAGCCCGACATGAATCGACTGATCGTTTCTACCCTGTGCCTCGCCGCTTCCGCGCCTGCGTTCGCCGGCAGATTGATCCAAACTTCATCGGTGCCGACGCTCGACGACGTGGGGCTGGTTGCGCTCACGCTGGTCGTCGCCGTCGCCGGCGGGATCGCGGTTCGCCGCAAGAAGAAGTGACCCGACTGCCTGCTCCCGCAGGCAGCCGTTCAGGTCCACCGCCGACGTGATGACCGAGGAGGCGCTGGGCCTGTTGCACCAGGCGTACTTCGTCGCGACGATAGGGACTTTCCTGTTCCTGGTCATCGTCGAAGGCGGTCAGCCGGACGCGCCGGCGCCGCGAGGGCGGTGGCGCCATGTCCTTCGCAATCTGGGGCTCCTTGCGTGCACGGCGGTCATCGTCGATGGCATGGCCCTGGGGTTCGGTTTCCCGTCCATGCTGACCGACGCCCGCGGTGTGCTCACGCCTCTGGCGCTGACCGCTCCGGCCCAATTCGTCGTCGGTTTCCTGGTGATCGACCTCTACGAGTACGGGTTTCACCGGCTCGCCCATCGCTGGCGTTGGCTGTGGCTGCTCCACGCGGTGCATCACTCCGACGCCGAACTTGACGCGAGCACCGGCGTGCGATTCCACCCGCTGGAAACCGCGATCGACCTCGTGCTGCTGATGGCACTCCTTGTCACCCTGGGCCTACCCCTGTGGGTGCTGTTGGGACGGGCGATCGTCCAGAACCCGATTGATTTCCTGCAGCACGCGAATCTCCGCTTTCCGGAGTGGATCGAGCGTCGCCTGGGTTGGCTGCTGGTGACACCGCGCATGCACCGCGTCCACCATTCACCGGTGCCGGCGCTGACCGACTCGAACTACGGGGTCCTGCTGTCGATCTGGGACCGGATATTCCAGACCTATACGGCGCCCGCAGGGGAGCGCCCCGCCAGGTATGGCCTCAGCAATCTCACCGCGGACTCGTGGCAGTCACTCGGCGGCATGCTGGTCACGCCGCTTCGCGCTCGCCGGTTCGGAATGCTCTAACGCCCCTCGGGCGGCACCCGAAACAACTCGTTCAACTGGGCCAACGGCACCGCGTCCTTGGTGAAGGTAAAGGAACCCAGTTCGCTGATCTCGCGTGCCGCGCGCAGGAACGCGCCCAGCGCGGCGCGGCTCAGCGAGGAACCCAGGCTCACGCGCCTGACGCCGATCGCCGCGAGCTCCGGCACGCTGAGCGTCACGCCCGCGAGCCCCATCACCACATTGAGCGGGCGGTCGATGGAGCGCACGACGGTGGCGATGTCCTCGCGCGATCGCAGGCCGGGCGCGTAGAGCACGTCGGCCCCGGCGTCCTGGAAGGCCTGGAGGCGGCGAATGGTATCGTCGAGATCGGGGCGACCGTAGAGAAAGTTCTCGGCGCGCGCGGTCACCAGAAAGGGGAAGGGGAGGCTGCGCGCCGCTTCGACCGCTGCGCGGACACGCTCGACCGCGAGACCGAAGTCGAAGATGGGCGCGGCAGGCGTTCCGGTGGCATCCTCGATCAGTCCGCTGACGAGGCCGGTGCCGGCCGCCAACCGGATCGTCTCCGCGACGCCCTCGGGCCGGCGATCGAAGCCGTTCTCGAGGTCTGCGCTGACCGGAAGGTGGGTGGCCGCGACGATGGCCCGCGCGTTGGCGAGCGTTTCGTCGCGCGAAATCCGGCCTTCGCCGTCACGCCGTCCAAGCGAGAAGGCGAGCCCTGCGCTCGTCGTTCCGATCGCTTCGAATCCCAGGCCGGTCAGGAGACTGGCCGTTCCGGCGTCCCACGCGTTGGGGATGACGAAACAGCCGGGACGCTCGTGCAAGGCCTGGAAGGCGCGGGCTTTCTGCTCCTGCGATGGACCCATATTCGACAGCTCCAATTCTGATACCCCAATGGCGCCCGATTCAACTCGGCGCGGCGCGCCCGCCAGTGCGGATAGACCCTGTCCCTGATGACGGTGAAACAATCGCCGTGGCTGCGCTCGATCAGATGCAGCAGCGCGCCGGAGCCGCGGACAGGCAATTCAAACCCGGCGCGAACGGTGCAGGCTATCACGGGTTGACGCGACCGGGCCGATGGGCCGGTTCGTTGGCGGGTTGCGGGTTGGGGGCGGGCGGCGAGGTGGCAGCAACCGGGCGCAACGACAACGACCAGCGTGCGGAGCCGCCCTTTGCCGCCGAAAATCGACGCTTGACCCGCACCACCGGCCCCACCACAATCAGGCTCGCGTCACTGAAATGCCTGGCCGTTCGCTCGGATGGCGAAACTGATTGCGGAGTATCAACGGACGCGGACAGACAAGACGGAATGAGATCGGGTGTCAGCCAGGATAGAAGCAATGTCGGACGAGGAAGCCGAGAGAGTGGTTGCTCAAACGAAGCTTCGCCAGGGGCCATCGACAACATGCCCGTTACTGGAGAAAATCATTTCCGGCTTCCACCCGAGCGGCCGGCAATGAGGGATGAGTGCTTTCATCCGTCGGGCACCTTCGTCGAGTTTCCCACGGAGGATGTCGAGACCTGGATCTCGGCGCGATTCGAGAAGATCGGAAGCCGATACGCGGAGCGCACCGCCTTCACAAAAAACCCGGGAAATCCGTCGCGGCGCCTCGATCGGACTGCCGGGTTGTGCGCACAGTCCTGCAAATAGTGCGACGCCAACCTCGCGCAGCTGTTTCGGCAAGAACCATTTCAATCCGCAATGAGCTGGCTATCCTCGGGCCAGGTTGTCGCCATCGATCGAGGGATGGGACAGGCGGTTACGCTCGTCGTGGAGTGTCACGTTCTCCTGGTTCATCAAGGCCGAGGCGCTCTTGTCGCTATCCGGCCGCCAGTGGCGCACTGCTGCCAATCGTACTGAAATGAATCGACGCCGCTCCGTTGATCGGATGTGCGGCATGGGCTCTGCGCTTGCCTGCAATTGGTGTCGTTGAAAAGTCTGCAACGTGGAGGGGAATCCCATGAGTGAACCAAACGACACGGCGAGTTACAAAGTGGTGGTCAACGACGAGGAGCAATATTCAATCTGGCCCTTGGACAAGGACAATGCTCTGGGCTGGAAGGACGCAGGCAAGGCGGGAACCAAAGAGGAATGCCTCGCCCATGTCAAAGAAGTGTGGACCGACATGCGGCCGCTGAGTATCAGAAAACAAAGCGCGAAGCAGACCGTCAAGGAGTGACCGGGTCGAGCGTTATCCGATTCTCCAGAAGTGACCTGGCAGCGCCAACCAGTGGGTCGTTAGATACCTTGCAATGCGTCGAGAGGACACCTATCCGCTGTCACCCATGCAGCACGGCATGCTGGTTCGCAGCCTGGCCGCGCCGCAATCGGGCGTCTACGTGCAACAACTGGTTTGCCGGTTCCAGGAATCGGTGGACGCCAATGCCTTCAAAGAAGCCTGGCGGAGAATCGGCGCTCGGCACCCGATATTTCGCACCAGTTTCCACTGGCAGGAGTCCACAGCCTCATATCAGCGAGTTCACCGCGAAGCAGAGCTTCAGTTTGTCCAGCAAGATTGCCGCCATCTGGCCGAGACCCGGCGAGAGGAAATGCTGGGGACCTTTCTCGCCGCGGATCGGCGGCGCGGATTCGAGCTCGATCAAGCACCGCTTTCGCGCCACGCGCTGTTTCGCTTTGGCATTGCGGATCATCGCTGGGTGTGGACATCGCACCATGCCGTGATGGACGGGCGGTCTCGTTTGCTCTTGCTCGGGGAATTGTTCGAGCTGTACGACGACTTGCGGGCCGCGAGAACTTCGGATCAGCCAAAGCGGCCACCATTTCGGCGCTACATCGACTGGCTCTCCACCCAGGATGGCTCGGCTGCGGAGCAGTTCTGGACCCGCGAACTCGAGGGCTTCACGTCCCCCACCCCGCTGGGAGTCGATCGCGCACTCGCTGTCAAGATCGCAGACGAACTGCCCACGCATGATACGCAGACTTTTCGTTTCTCTGAAGGCTTCACTCGCAGCCTCTGCGACGTTGCCCGCCAGCACGGGTTGACACCCAACACTTTTCTCCAAGGCGCCTGGGCGGTGTTGCTGAGCCGCTATAGTGGAGAACAGGATGTTGTTTTCGGCTCGACGAGAGCCGGCAGACATGCGGACATTGAAAGCCCGGCGGCCATGGTCGGGCTGTTGATTCACACGGTACCGGTACGGATACGAGCCGCTCCCAGCCGACCGCTCCTGGACTGGCTCCAGGAGCTTCGATCGCGGTGGGTTGGGTTGCGCGACCACGAACGCACGCCACTGGTCGATATTCAGAAGTGGTCTCGAGTTCCCCTCGACCAACCGCTCTTCGAAAGCTTGCTGACCTTCGAGAACCATGAACTCAACTCGGCACTGCAAGGGTTATTGCAGCGCAAGCTGGACGCCGATTTCCGGCTGATCGGCAGAACGAACTACCCGCTTGCGGTCACCGGCACCCTCGGGCCGGAGCTGCGGCTGAACATCACCTACGATCGCAGCCGCTTTGACTTTTCCGCAATCTCCAGAATGCTCGGCCACCTGAGAAGTCTGCTGGATAGTATGGTGGCCAATCCTGCTCGGAGGATTGCGGACTTGCCGCTGCTCAGCGGCGCCGAACGCCATCAGTTGCTCGTCGAATGGAATGACACGACGCGGGACTATCCCGGAGACAAGTGCATACATCAGCTTTTCGAACAGCAGGCAGAGCGAACGCCCGATGCGGTCGCCGTCGTGTTCGAATACCGGCAACTGACCTACCGGGAGCTGAATGCGCGGGCGAACCAGCTCGCTCACTACCTGAAGAAGCTCGGTGTCGGACCGGAAGCGGTGGTCGGGATCCTCATGGCGCGCTCCCTGGAAATGATCGTCGGACTGCTCGGCATTCTCAAAGCGGGCGGAGCGTATCTGCCGCTGCATCCGACCGCTCCCAGGGATCGTCTGCACTCCATGCTTGAAGATTCGCACGCTCTTGCAGTGCTGACTCAGCAAGAGTTATGGGAGAGCCATCAGCCTGCAGCGATCCGCAGTCAGCCTTCCGAAGATCGAGAGAGCACCCGCTCACCAGCACTCGTTGCTCGGCCCTCGACGGTGTGCCTGGACTCCGACTGGCATGTCATAAGCCAGGAGCCTGCAACCAACCTCGACAGCAGCATAACCACAAAGAACCTGGCGTACGTGATCTATACCTCAGGCTCGACAGGCAAGCCCAAAGGGGTGCTGATCGAGCACTGCCAGATCCTCAACTATGTGCAAGGCATCGAGGAGACTTGCGGTCTCACGCCCGGCGCCAGCTATGCGATGGTGCAGCCGCTGTCCGTCGACTCCAGTCAAACCGTGATTTTTCCGCCGCTCATTTCCGGGGGTGCGCTCCATGTCATCTCCGAAGAGACGGCGATGGACCCGCAAGCGCTGGAGGTCCATTTCGCGCGATTCCCGATCGACGTTCTCAAGATCGCGCCATCTCATCTGGCAGCTCTTTGGCAGGTCTCGCCGCAGCCTGAGCAGTTGCTGCCGCGCCGATGGCTCATTCTCGGCGGTGAATCTTCGCGCCCCGGATGGGTGGCACAACTGCAAGCGAAGGCGCGATGCGCCATTTACAACCACTACGGTCCGACTGAAGCGACAGTGGGCGTGCTCACCTATCCGATCACGAAGGTCCGCGACGCGGTCTCGTCCCCAACGGTGCCGATCGGACGGCCATTGCCGAATGCCGAGGCCTATGTGCTCGATCGCTGCATGCAGCCCGTCCCGATTGGAATTGCAGGGGAGCTGTATATCGGCGGGAGTGGCCTTGCGCGCGGGTACCTTGACCGGCCCGAGCTCAGTGCCGAGAAGTTTCTCCCTCATCCTTTCAGTGAGAGGCCGGGCGCACGGCTGTACAGGACGGGCGACGTTGCGCGGTATCAGCCTGATGGGAACATCGAGCTTCTCGGTCGCACGGATCACCAAGTCAAGATTCGCGGCTTTCGCGTCGAGCCGGCGGAAGTTGCAGCAGCGCTGGGCGACCACCCTGCCGTACGCGCTTCGGTGGTCATGGCTCGCGAAGACGGTCGAGGAGAGCGGCAGCTGGTCGCCTATGTTGTCCCCCAACCGGGACATGAAATAGCTGCGAGCGAGTTACGCCGCTTTCTCAAACTGCAACTACCCGACTACATGGTGCCCGCGAGCTTCGAGAGGTTGAACGAGTTACCTCTGACGCCCCACGGCAAGGTCGATCTCCGGGCACTGCCGGCGCCGACGCAGACCACGCCGGACCCCGACCGAGCCCTGGTCGAGCCGCGCACCCACGCAGAGGAAATCCTCGCCGGCATCTGGGCGGAAGTTCTCGAGCTGGAGCGAGTCGGCATTCATGACAATTTCCTTGACCTCGGGGGGCACTCGCTGCTCGTTACCCAGGTTGCCTCTCGGATACGCAGTGCATTGCAGGTCGAGCTGCCGCTGCGCGAGCTGTTTGCGCATCCCACGGTCGCTGGCATGGCCGAGCGCATCGAAGACATCCAACGCAAACAACACACACGACCCATCCGCCCCCTGCTTCCGGTTGCAAGAGACAAGGAGCTTCCTCTTTCCTTTGCCCAGCAGCGGCTGTGGTTCCTGGACCAGTTCGATCCCGCCAGTACGGTCTATAACGTCCCGGGAGCCATTCGCATCAGAGGCTTTCTCCAAGTGACGGCCTTCGAACGAAGCCTCAATGAGATCATCCGGCGGCACGAAGCGCTGCGGACGACCTTCTCGCCGCGAAATGGGATTCCGGTTCAGACCGTTTCACCATCCCGCAACCTGTCCCTCGCCGTCGTGAATCTCGCGGACCACCCCGAGAGCGGACGAGAAACAGAAGCTCGCAGACTCGCCATCGAAAATGCGCAACGGCTCTTCGATCTTGCGCGAGGACCGCTTCTGAGACCGCTCTTGCTTCGGCTTGGTGAAGACGATTTCGTTTTCAGCTACCCCATGCACCACATCGTCTCCGACGCCTGGTCGCAGACGATCTTTCTGCGGGAGCTTTCCATTCTCTACGGAGCGTTCGCCGCGGAGCAGGCTTCGCCTCTGCCGCCGCTTTCCATTCAATATGCGGACCACGCGGTCTGGCAGCGCGATTGGCTGCAGGGCGAGATATTGGAGAACCAACTCGCCTACTGGAGAGAGCAACTCGGTGACGTCCCCGCGCTGCAGCTCCCTACGGACCATCCGCGCCCCGCGCGCCGGAGTTTCCGCGGCGCGAAGCAAAGGTTCGCATTGCCTCGGGCTCTGTCCGACCGGCTGCACGAGCTCAGCCGCAGCGGGGAAGCAACGCTGTTCATGACGTTGCTGGCGGCCTTTCAGGTTCTGCTGCACCGCTGCACAGGACAGGACGACATCGCGGTGGGCTCTCCCATCGCTGGCCGGTCACGGCATGAAATCGAGGGTTTGATTGGATTCTTCCTCAACACCCTGGTGTTTCGCACCGACTTCTCCGACGATCCGAGCTTCGTGGAACTGCTCGGACGGGTGAAGGAAGTGGCCCTGGATGCTTACGCGCATCAGGACGTGCCGTTCGAAAGACTGGTCGAGGAACTTCAGCCGGAGCGCGATCCCGGCAGGTCGCCGCTGTTTCAAGTGCTGTTCGTTCATCAAGACAAGGAACGGCCGGTCTTCGCATCCGCAGGCATCACATCGAGCCCGATTGAAATCGACACCGCCACGGCGAAGTTCGACCTGACTCTATCGCTGCGGGAAACCGAAAACGGCCTGACGGGGTACGTGGAGTACAACACGGAACTGTTAGACCCCGTTACGATCGATCGAATGGCAGGGAATTTCCAGGCTTTGCTCAGAGGCATCGTCGAGAATCCGCATCTCCCTGTTTCAGGGCTGCCGATCCTCACCCGGATTGCACGGCAACAACCGTTCGCCGAGTGGAATGAAACGAAGCGAGGTTTTCCAGGAGACAAGTGCATCCATCAGCTGTTCGAGCAACAGGTCGAGAGGACTCCTGATGGTGTCGCCGTGGCATTCGATGACCGGCAGTTGAGCTACCGGGAGCTCAATGCAAGGTCCAACCAGCTCGCTCACTTCCTGCGCCGGCGCGGTGTGGGGCCAGAGGAGTTTGTCGCCATCTGCATGGGGCGTTCGATCGAGATGATTGTCGCCGTGCTGGGTGTCCTCAAGTCGGGCGCCGCCTATGTTCCCATTGATCCCGATTATCCCGCCGAACGGTTCCATTTCATGCTCGAGGATGCACAGGCTCCCTTGGTTGTGACGCAGGCGGGAGTCCTGGACGGCACTGAGCACGCCAAGGTGTGTCTGGACACTGACTGGGGCGCCATCAGCCAGGAGCGGGAAGACAACCCATCGCATGTCGCCGGCCCGGGGAACGCGGCGTACGCCATTTACACGTCCGGATCGACGGGCAAGCCCAAAGGCGCCGTTCTGGAACATCGGCCGCTTTGCAATCTCATCACCTGGCAACTCGAGAACTCGGCTTGTGCCGCCCCCGCCCGGACGCTTCAGTTCTCATCCTTGAGTTTCGACGTTTCCTTCCAGGAGACCTTTACGACTTTGTGTTCAGGCGGAACCCTGGTCCTGGTGACGGATGAAGTCAGGCGAGACCCAACGCTCCTGCTCCGATACCTCTCAACGCACGGTGTGGAAAGGATCTTCCTGCCTTTTGCAGCGCTGCAGCAGCTGGCCAACGCAGCCGCGATGGAAAGGGCGCTTCCGGCACAGCTTCGGGAAATCATCAACGCAGGCGAGCAGCTGCAAGCGACTCCCCGGATCATGGAGTTCTTTGAACGGATTGAAGGCTGTCGGCTGGTCAATCAATATGGCCCCACCGAAACTCACGTCGTTGCGGCATTTCACATGCTGGCCGATTCACCGCGTGACTGGACGTCGCTGCCGCCCATTGGCCGCCCGATCGCCAATGCGCAACTTCATATTCTCGACCTCGATCTGGAACCGGTGGCGGTTGAGCGCGCCGGAGAGCTCCATATCGGCGGCGCAGTCGTGGGACGTGGCTATTTCCGTCGTCCCGATTTGACGGCAGAACGTTTTATCCCCGATCCGTTCAGCGACTTGCCTGGCGCACGGCTCTACAAGACCGGCGACCTGGGCCGCTATCTGCCGGACGGCAACATCGAGTATCTGGGTCGTATCGACGACCAGGTCAAGATTCGCGGCTACCGCATCGAGCCAGGCGAGATCGAGACGAGCTTGAATCAACACTCCGCCGTGCAACAGTGCGTGGTTGTCGTCCGCCAGGACGCCCCGGAGGAAAGACGGCTTGTCGCCTACGTCGTCGCGAACCCCGGGCCGTCGGCGACGGAACATGAGCTGCGCCGTTTCCTGAGAGGCAAATTGCCTGAATTCATGCTCCCTTCAGGCTTTGTATTTGTGGATGCTCTGCCGTTGACACCCAACGGCAAGGTCGACCGCAAGGCCTTGCCGGCTCCCGGTCACAACCGACTGACTCCGGACGGAGACTTTATCGCGCCACGAACCCCGGCAGAAGAGTTGCTGGCGGGCATCTGGGCCGACGTTCTCCAGGTGGATCGCGTCGGCATCGATGAAGATTTCTTCGAGCTTGGTGGCCACTCGCTGTTGGCCGTGCAGCTGGCGTTCAAGATCTCCACCGCCTTGAAGTGCGACGTTTCGGTGAAAATGCTGTTCCTGCACCCAACGATCGGCGAACTGGCTGCGGTTCTCGACGAGGATTGCAGGCAGAAGGCACCGATCCGGGAAAATCGGCCGAAGACAATCACGGTTGCACAGACAAGGAAGGACCAGGTCGCAGCACAAGGACAAGTCGCCAACATCGAATTCGAGCGACGACCCCTGTTGTCACTCATCGCCGCCGGCAAGATTCTCCCCGTGGATGCGGCGGCTCTCGGCTACGTATCAGAGGAAACCCTGAGTCGCGCCGGACTGACCCGGGAAGCCGCGCTCGTCGGTTGGTACGACGGTTTGCCCACGGTGGATGGCGTTTACGAGACAGCACGTGGACGTGTCGCGATCATCAGGCTGCCGCGGCTTCGCTCCGAACTCTACGACAGCAAAGAGGAACTGGTGAGTTCGATTGTCGATGCCTTGGAGATAGCGCGGCAAATCGGCGCGCGGGCCGTTTCGCTGACGGGCCTCCTGCCTTCGGCGACGGACTACGGTCAAGCAGTGGCCAATGCGATTGCAAAGCGATCCGACCTGCCTGTCGTGACGACCGGACACGCGACAACCGTGAGCGCGGTGGTCATGACGATCGAAAGGATTCTTCGAGACGCAGGCAGAGATCTCGCACATGAGTCTGTAACCTTTCTGGGCTTGGGCTCCATCGGATACACAACGCTCCGGCTCATGTTGAGGTGTCTGCCGCATCCGCGCAAAATCCTGATCTGTGACGTTTTCGGCAAGAAGACATGGCTGGATAAAGTGGGTCGTGAAATCATCGATGACCTGGGATTCAAAGGGCTGGTCGAGGTTGCAGCGCCCAGGCAGCAGTTGCCGCCTGAAGTCTATGGGTCGAGTTTGATCGTCGGCGCGACCAATGTTCCGAACATCCTGGACATCGGCGCCGTCAGGCCCGGGACCCTGATCGTTGACGACTCCGGCCCGCACTGCTTCGCCGCGCCTGATGCAATAAGGCGCTTTGAAGCGAAGCACGACATACTTTTCACCGAAGGTGGAGTCGTGCAAATGCCAGGCCCGTGGCACCACCTCAAGTATTTGCCGCACCGAGTGGAACAAATGATGCACCCGGGTTTTGTCGAAGCCATGTCAACCCGCAATCCGTCACAGATCGGCAGCTGTGTGCTCTCGAGCTTGCTCTCGGCCGGCAAGGAAAAACTCGTTCCGACGCTGGGATTGCCCGACCAGGTTGCCTGCCTGGAACATTACCGCGGACTCCAACGGCTGGAATGCGGCGCAGCGATGCTGCACTGTGAAGGTTATGTGTTGCCGAGCCAATCGATTGCAACTTTTCGCTCACGCTTCGGCGGATGTTGAGCGACGGCAACGAGAAGCAACAGATGTTCATTCACGAAATCCTTGAAGCATGGGTGGGCAAGGCCCCAGACAACATCGCCATTCTGTTTGAGGGCCGGACGTTGACGTACGAAGCGCTGAACAGCCGCGCCAATCAATTGGCTCGCCATTTGAGAACCCTGGGCGTCGGGCCGGAGATCGTGGTGGGGATCTGCCTGGAAAGATGTCCTGACCTGGTAGTGGCGCTATTCGGGGTGTTGAAGGCGGGCGGCGCCTGCCTGCCCCTGGATCCAGGCTATCCACCAGAGCGCCTGGAGTACATGTTGAACGACACCCATGCTGACTTCGTGCTCGGGCGAGAGGCCATTGCCGCGACCAGGATGGCCGTCGGGAAAGCCGATGCACCAGGCGTTGACTCCGAATCTTCTCTCGGATCCATGAAGGTGCGAACCGTTCTCCTGGACAGGGAACGGCCCCTCATCGACCGCGAGAGCACAGAGAATCCGCACTACGCAGCGCTGCCGAACAACCTGGCCCTCATTTTCTATACCTCCGGGTCAACGGGAAGCCCCAAGGCGGTCATGTGGGAACACGGCAGACGTGAAGTTCACACCGCCTGGGAGCAAAAGACGTTTCGCCTGACCGAGCAGGACCGTCACCTGCTCAAAGCACCCATTGGTTTTACCCTGCTTGCCGCAGAAGTCCTCGCGCCGCTATTGAGCGGCGGACAACTCATCATTGTTCCAACGGGATTGGAACAGGACGTGGACTATCTCACCAGGCTGATCGCTCAACACCAGATCACCAGCGTCGCCCTTGTCCCTTCCATGCTGCAGGCACTGATCGAGCACGACCATTTTCCGAACTGCACCTCCTTGAGGGAGGTTCGCACCATTGGCGAGGCGCTTGGCGAACAACTTCTGAAGCGCTTTTTCTGCCGCTCCGATGCAACGCTGACCGTGATGTACGGAACCACCGAAGCTCCCGGCGCAACGTATTCGCAGTGCGATCGAGACAAAGTTCCTTTCGCGCCGCGATTGGGAACTCCTTTGCCGGGAAAGGAAATCTACTTGCTTGACGACCGGCTCGATCTGGTCGGCGCAGGTGAGCAAGGTGAAATCTGCATCGGTGGATCGCTGGCGCGCGGCTATATGGGACGTCCGGATCTCACCGCAGAAAAATTCATCCCCCATCCTTTCTCCCGGAAGCCGGGAGCGAGACTGTACAGGACCGGCGACTTTGGTCGCTATTTGCCGAATGGCGACATCAAGTTCGTCGGCCGCACGGATCATCAGTTCAAGATCCGTGGTTTCAGGGTTGAACCAGCGGAGATCGAAAGCGCCATTTGCGAGCACCCGGGAATAGGGCAAGCGGTGGTAACCCCTCGCGAAAGCGATTCCGGCGACGTGCGACTCATCGCTTATCTGACGGCCACAAACGACGGTGCGGCGTCGAGCGCGGGCCTGAGAGGTTTCCTCAAGGACAAACTGCCCAGTCATATGATCCCCGCAGTGTTTGTCACCATTGACGCAATGCCGTTGACTCGCAACGGCAAGATCGACAGGAGCGCGCTGCCGGATCCCAGCTGCCTCCGCCCGGAAACGGATGTGCCGTTTGTACCGGCGTCTTCGCCACTTGAAACAGAATTGACAAATATCTGGGCCGAGGTTCTGGAGATCGATCGGGTGGGGATTCACGACAACTTCTTCGATCTGGGCGGTCATTCGTTAGCCGCATCGCGGGTGATATCCCGCGTAGTGCAAACATTCAACTTCGACCTGTCTCTGAAGGCGCTGTTCGATGCACCGACCGTTGCGGAAATGGCGAGGGTCATCCAGGCGACCGAAGCGAGAAATGCAACAGGGAGTGATCGGGAACGAATGCCCGGCGAGATCGGAGCGACGTCGGCGGAGGAAGTGCCGAAGGCATTGGCCCGGCGCAAATAGCTCGCCCCGTCCGCACCGATGTTCGGTGGCAACGGGCTGCTGCGCACGCTGGTCGTTGTGCTTTGGCGGTCGGCATGGACACCGAGGATCGACGTCACCGGTTTGGCATGCATCGCGGCATCCCCTGGCCGGCAGTGCGGGTCAGTGCCTGCGCTTCATCCGCGCGGAACCGAAGCGCTGCGGGCTGAACGGCGCGAGGTCGAGCGGCGGCGCGCGTCCGGCGACGATGTCGGCGACGAGCCGCGCCGTGGCGGCCGCCTGGGTGAGGCCCAGGTGGCCATGGCCGAACGCGTAGACCACGCGCTCGTCCGCGGCCGCCGCGCCGATCGCCGGCAGCGTGTCGGGCAGCGAGGGGCGAAAGCCCATCCACTCGCTGCCGCCTTCGGTGCGCAATCCCGGCATGAAGCGCTTGGCCTTCGCCAGCAGCGCCGCCGCGCGCGCGAAGTTGGGCGGCGCGTCGAGGCCGGCAAACTCCACCGCGCCCCCCACGCGCACGCCGCAGGCGAGCGGGCTGACGACGAAGCCGTGGCCGCCGAACGTGAGCTGGCGCCTGAGATCGAAAGCGTCCACCGGCAGCGTGGTGTTGTAGCCGCGCTCGGTCTCCAGCGGAATGCGCTCGGCGAGCGTGCGCGCGAGGTGGTGCGACCACGCGCCTGCGGCGACCACGACGCGGCGCGCGACGAGCGGCGGCCCGCCGCGCCGTTGCACGGTGACGCCGGCGGCGCCGGGCACGAACGCCATCGCATCGGCGCGGCGGATGCGCCCGCCCAGCAGCTCGAACTGCCGTGCCAGCGCCTCGGTCACGAGCAGCGGATCGCTGACGGTCTTCCAGCCGGGCACGAAGGTCGCCGCCACCAGCAGCGGACTCAGGCCCGGCTGCAGTTCGGCGATCGCCTGCAGGCCGTGCAGGTGCGTGAAGGCGATGCCGTGATCGGCGCGGGCCTGCCAGCCCGGCTGCGACGCCTGCCACTCGCGCTCGCTCTCGTAGAGGTGCAGCACGCCGTCGCTGCGCAGCATGTGGGCGGCGCCGGCCGAGGCAAGCAGCAGCGGGGTCTCGATCGCGGACAGGTCCATCATCGCCGCCTGCGCCGCGGTGCTGGCGCGCACGCGGTCGGGCTGGCTCGCGCGCCAGAAGCGCAGCAGCCACGGCGCGATGCGCGGCAGGTAGCTCGGGCGGATCGCCAGCGGGCCAAGCGGATCGAGCAGCCAGCGCGGCGCCTTGCGCAGGATGCCCGGCGAGGCGAGCGGCAGGATGTCCGAGAACGCCAGCGCGCCGGCGTTGACGCGGCTCGCCTGCGCCGCCACCCGCTCGCGGTCGATCAGCAGCACCTGCCGCCCGTCCTGCTGCAGGCGCAGCGCGATGGCCGCGCCGACGGTGCCGGCGCCGATGACGAGCACGTCGCACGCGTGCTCGTCCGCGGATAGAGGGGACAGCGGCGGATCGGGCACGTTCATGCGCCCGTGCCGATCACCGGAACGTCGCCACCGGCGCGCCGAGCGCCTCGCGGATGGGCCGGCAGCCGATCCCGGGCGCGGTGCCGGCGTTCATCACGCCATTGATGCGCCTGGGCGCCCCCGTGGCGATGTCGCGCGTGCCGTAGCTGTTGAAATCGGTGGTGGAGAGCAGAAACTCGTCGGGCGTGGACTGCGCGAGATGAGCGATGGCGGCCGTGACGAAGTCGCCGCCCCAGGTGTCCTCGATCGTCATCGCGATGCCCGTGGCGACGCACAGGTCGCGCATCTGCCGCGCCCGGGTGAGGCCGCCGACCTTGGAGATCTTGAGGTTGATCGCGTCGAACGCGCGATCCTCGATGCCGCGCAGCAGCGTGCGGATGCCGTCGATCACCTCGTCGAGGACGAAGGGCAGCGCGGTCCGCTCGCGCACGGCGAGGCACTCCTCGTACGTCGGGCAGGGCTGCTCGATGTACACGTCGAGATCCTTGACCGCGGCGACGACGCGCGCCGCCTCGTGTATGGTCCAGCCGGTATTGGCGTCGGCGATCAGGATCTCCTGCGGCGCGAGGATCTCGCGGCACTGGCGGATGCGCACGATGTCCTGGTCCGGGTTGCCGCCGACCTTGAGCTGGAACTTGGTGTAGCCCTCGGCCCGATAGCCGTCGATCTTGCGCGCCATGATCGCGGGCTCTTCCTGCGAGATCGCCCGGTAGAGCTTGAGGTCCTCCTGCGCGCGGCCGCCGAGCAGCAGCCAGACGGGCATGCCGGCGGCCTGCCCCAGGATGTCCCAGCAGGCGACGTCGAGCGCGGATTTTACGTAGGGATGTCCGCGCAGCAGCGCGTCCATGCGCCGGTTGAGCGCGCCGAGGTCGGTCGGGTCCATGCCGATCAGCTTCGGGCAGATCTCCTGCAGGCCGGCGCGCACGCCGGCGGCGTACGCCGGCAGGTACGCGGGTCCGAGCGGCGTGCTCTCGCCGTAGCCGGCGATCCCGGCGTCGGTCTCGATTTCGACCACCGTCGCGTCGAACACCGCGACGCTGTTGTCGTTCGACCAGTTGTAGCGGCCCTCCTTGAGCGGAAGGTCGGTCCGGTAGACGTTGATCCTGCTGATCTTCATGGTTCACCCAGGGAGCGGCGATTGATCACGGAATTGGCGGCGGCGCGGCGCCCCGGCAGGCGCATCCGGGCGGCACGGCGCGCCCCGTCGCCCCCGCGCGCCACGGCGTCACTCACAGCACCGACTTCAGGAACTCGGCGGTCTCCGGGTCGAGCGGCTTGCCGATGACCTGCTCGGGCGGCCCGATTTCGTGGATGCGTCCGGACTTGAAGAACGCGACCCGGTGCGACACGTCGCGCGCGAACTTGATCTCGTGGGTCACCAGGATCATCGTCATGCCCTCGCTCGAGAGCATGCGCAGCGTGTCGAGCACCTCGCCGACGAGCTGCGGGTCGAGCGCCGAGGTGACCTCGTCGAACAGCATGTAGTCGGGGGACATCGCCAGCGCGCGGGCGATCGCCATCCGCTGCTGCTGGCCGCCGGAGAGCTTCGACGGATAGACGTCGAGCTTGTCGCCGAGGCCCACGTGGCGCAGCTGCTCCGACGCGACGTGCGCGGCCTCTTCCTCGCTCTTGCCCAGCACCTTGCGCGGGGCCAGCATCACGTTCTCGCGCACGGTGAGGTGCGGGAACGCATTCCACTGCTGGAACACGATGCCGATCCGCCGGCGCAGCTTGTTGATGTCGGTCGTCCGCGCATGCACGTCGATGCCGTCCACGGTGATGCGCCCGCCCTGGATCTTCTCGAGGCCGTTGATGCACATCAGCAGCGTCGACTTGCCCGAGCCCGAGCCGCCGATCACCGACACCACCTCGCCCTTCTTGACCGTCATCGACACGCCCTGCAGCACTTCCAGCGCGCCGAAGGACTTGCGGACGTCCTGTATCTCAATCATATTCGCGCCACCTGGTTTCGAGGTAAGCCCCGAGCCGCGAGATCGGGAAGCTCATCAGGAAGTAGATCAAGCCGCAGATCGACAGCACCACCAGCGGCTCCTGGATGCGCGTGACGACCACCTGCGACGCGCGCAGCAGCTCGACGATGCCGATCCACAGCACCAGCGCGGTATCCTTCATGACGCCCAGCGTGAGACCCGTCCACGGCGGCAGCGACACCCGCAGCGCGATGGGGAACACGATGTAGCGCAGGTCCTGCCAGTACGTCATCCCCAGCGAGCGCGATGCGCGCCGCGTGGTGGCGGGGACGGCCAGCACGCCCGCGCGCACGATCTCGGTGCAATAGGCCGACGTGTAGAGCGCCAGCATCACGCAGGCGACGGTGAAGGCCGACGCATTGATCCCGACAATCGACTTGAACGAGTTGGCAAGCACGAACTGGATCAGCAGCGGGACGGAGCGGAACACGTCAAGCACCGCGCCCAGCGCGGCGTTGATCCACCAGGGGCTGACCGCCCGCAGCAGGCCGAGCATGAGGCCGAGCAGCGTGCCGCCGAGCACGGCCCAGAACGTGAGCGCGAGCGTCACGCCGGCGCCCTCCAGCATGAAGACCAGGTCGGTGGTGGAGAAGTCGGTCTGCATCGCGGCGAACGTCAATACCGGAACAGCCGCGCCGCGACGAGGCGCGCCGACAGCGTAATGATCTTGGTGAGCGCGTAATAGATCACCGCGGCGATCGCGAAGAACTCGAAGGTGCGGAAGGTGCGCACGTTGAGCTCCTGCGTGACGCCGGTCAGGTCGCTGGTCAGGCCGACGACGACGCCGAGCGAGGTCATCAGGAGCGCCCACACCATCTGGTTGGTCAGCGGGTGGAACACCGTGCGCAGGAGTTGCGGCAGCACGATCAGGCGAAACGCCTGCGGCGCGGTCATGCCGAGCGAGCGTGCCGCGCGCATCTGCGTCGGCGGCACGGCGCGCAGCCCGCCGCGGAAGGTCTCGGCGAGGTAACCGGCATTGTTGAACGAGATGCCGATCAGCAGCGCGGGAAAGGAATCGACGAAAATGCCCAGCGAGCCGAGGCCGAAGTAGGTCATGTAGATCTGGAACAGCGCCGGCGTGTTGCGCGCCGTTTCCACCCACGTCGTGGCGAACCCGCGGGCGAACCGGCTGTTCGAGTTGCGCGCCAGCGCCAGTCCGATGCCGCAGATGACGCCGATCACCATGGATAGCAGCGCCGTCTCGACCGTGACAAGCGCGCCCGCCAGCATGGCCGGCAGCGCATCCATCGCCTGGTGCCAGTGAAACGTGTAGTTCATTGCGCTGCCATTCTGCGCACGAGCGGCCGGGCCGGAGGGCGGTTCAGACGAAGGCCCGGTCCGTGGGGACCGGGCCCCTGCCCGTTGGAGCTCAGTAGTACACGCCCTTGATCGTGAGTTCCGGCAGCGTGCCGCCGACCCACTTGGCGTTCAGTTCCTGCGCGCGGCCCGTGCGCACCTGCTGGTTGACGAACAGGTTGAGGTAATTGATGAAGCCGTATTCCTGGCGCAGCGTGATCAGGGACACGTGGTCGATGTCGTACGGCGCGTCACCGCCCATCATCAGGTCTTTGTACTTGCCGGCCTTGACCGTGGCGGCCGCGACGGTCGACGTGACCACGGTGGCTTCGATCTGGCCCTGCGCGAGCGCGAGGAAGACGTCGGCCTGCGTCTGGTAGGCGCGGAACGAGCCCTTGGGGTCGTTCCACTTCTTGACGTCCTTCTCCAGCGCGATCGCCTCGAAGGTTCCGCTGACCGACCCGGTCTTCTTGCCCTTGAGCGAGGTGTAGGCGTTGATGTTGGCGCCCTTCTTGGTCAGCACCACCATCTTGAACGCGAAGTAGGGAATCGAGAAGCCGATCGTCTTGGCGCGCTGCAGCGTGTCGGAGGTCGAGGCGACGCCGACGTCGGCGCGGTTGGAGACGAGCGCCGGGATGCGATCGGGGAATGGCGTTTCGACGATCTCCGCCTTGACGCCGAGCGCCTTGGCGAGGTCGTTGCAGGTGTCGACGTCGAAGCCGATCGGCTCGTTCTTCTCGTCGCGCGATCCCATGGGCGGAAAGTCGAGCACCACGGCGCAGCGCAGCTTGCCGGAGGCGATGATGTCGTCGAGCTTGTCGGCCTTGGCGATCGGTGACAGCAGCAGGCTCATGGCCCCTGCAGCAGCTACCAGCAGTTTGAAGTTCACGGTTGTTCCTTTCTTTGGGATGGGGATCAGGGAGACCCGGTGATGTCGTCCGCGCCGGGAACGCTCATTATTGCATGCGGCACGGGCGCGCGCCCGGGACTCGATCGCGCGCCGGAACCCGTCAGGCCAGCCCCCACGCGAAAGCGTCCGCGGGGTCGAAGACCAGCGTCGCGTCGAGCGTGACGTAGGCGCGACCGTGGATCAGCGGCAGCACGGCTTCTGCGGGCACGTCCGGCAGCGGCGCCGCCGGGCGCGTATAGCGGCCGGTGAAGACGCTGCCGATCACGCTTTCCTGGCGCCAGGGAGCCCCCGGCATCAGCTTGCCGTCGGCGGCGAGGCACGCGAGCTTCGCACTCGTGCCGGTGCCGCAGGGCGAGCGGTCGTAGGCACCGCCCGGGCAGAGCACGAAGTTGCGGGCATCGTTGCCCGGAGCGGCCGCCGGTCCGACCAGTTCGACGTGATCGACCTCGGCGCCCGCCCGTCCGGTCACGCGCTGTTGCCGCAGCGCGTCACGAACGCGCGCTGCGAACGCGGTCAAGTCCGCGACACGGCCGGCTTCGAGCGGCAGGCCGTGATCGGCGCACAGGAAGAACCAGTTGCCGCCCCATGCCACGTCGCCGTGGACGACGCCGTGGCCCGGGACGTCCACGCGCACCCGCTGCGCGTGGCGGTACGACGGCACGTTGGCCACGGTCACCGTGCCGTCGGGATGCAAGGTCGTGATGACGGTGCCGACCGGGGTCTCGATCCGATGATCGCCGGGCTGCACGCGGCCGAGGTGCGCCAGCGTGGCGACGAGGCCGATCGTGCCGTGGCCGCACATGCCGAGGTAGCCGACGTTGTTGAAGAAGATCACGCCGCAGGTGCTGGCGGCATCCACCGGCGTGCACAGCAGCGCACCGACCAGCACGTCGGAGCCGCGCGGCTCGTTGACGATTGCGCTTCGCCACGCATCGTGCGCTTCGCGAAAGCGCTGCCGGCGCTGCGCCATGTCGCCGTTGCCGAGGTCGGGGCCGCCACTGACGACCACCCGCGTGGGTTCGCCGCCGGTGTGGGAGTCGATCACGCGGGTCGGTACGGGGGGCTCTGTCTTCATGTCGGCGGATGATGCTATGGAGGCGCGCGCAAGTGAACGAGGCCGGGGGGGGGCGCCACCGCCGGCACGGGGCAGGCCGCGGATCGTTCGCTTGCCACGGCGGGTGATTCGACAACCGATGATACCCGCGAAAATCGCATTCCGGCAGCGGCCGTCCGGCGACGCGGGCGCGCCCGCGACGGGCTCCTCACTCCAGGAACCAGGCGAGGACTGTCTTGGCGATGAAGCCGAGCATGCCGAAGGCGAGCACGAAGAACAGCACGAACGTGCCGAGCTTGCCCGCCTTGGACTCCCGCGCGAGGTTGCCGATGATGAACAGCATGAACAGCATGAAGCCGCCGAGCCCGAAGGTGAGGCCGAACTCGGAGATCTGCTGCTCTGTGAGGCCGAACATGGCGATGCGGCGCGGTGAGAGGCGCGGTCAGTAACGCAGCGGGAGCGACGAGGCGTCCACGAGGTCCCGGTAGGCGTGCCAGGTGGCGTGCCCGAGCACCGGAATGGCAATGACGAATCCCGCCATCAGCGTCGCCATCGACAGCGCGGTGGCGACCATGATGATGAGGGCCCAGACCGCCATGGCGAACGGATTTTCGCCGACGGCGCGAATGCTGGTAAGCAGCGCGCTCCGCAGATCGATGACCCGCCCCAGCAGCAGCGGCGGCGATACCACGGTCGCGGCGAAAACGATCGCCGCGCCGAGCCCGCCCAGCATCAGCCAGAGCAGAAACAGGACATTGCCCTGGGTCGACGCCGCATACCGCAGGAAGGTCTCCGGCCCCGTGATGGGTGTCGTCACGAAGAGCGCGAACAGCCCGGCCGACACCAGCACCCACAGCGTGCCTGCGGCACCGAGCAGCAGGCCGAGCCACACGAGCGGTCGGGTGCCGCGCCGCCACGCGGTGATCGCGTCCTTGATCGTGGGCTGCTCGCCGCGCGCGAGGAGACGGCTCAATTCGTAGAGTCCGGTCGCGAGGATCGGACCGACGAGGACGAACCCGGAAAACGCGCCGCTTGCGAGCGACCAGTGGCCGCGGGAAACGGCGAGCATCGCGAGCCCCCCCGCGGCGACGAGCAGGCCGTGGAACAGGCTGGGCCACGGGGTGCGCGTGACATCGCGCCAGCCGAGCAGGAGCCAATGCAGCGGGCGGGAGACCGGGACACGGCGGACGGGCAGCAGCGTGGGCCGGGCGGGCGTGCGGGCGGGAGGCGAGGGCGGAGACGCCATGCGGCGGAGGTCGCGGGAGGTGGATTCGCAGCCATTCTCGGGCTCGCGTGTGCCATTGTCCAGGCAGGCGCGTTGGCTGCGCGCAACGCGCGCGCGGTGTCCGCTCCTCGCCGGGCCTCGAATGCGGCATTTCGGGCGGAAATGGCTTAGACTCGCCGCTGACGATCTTTCCCGACCTCACCCCGCCCGCAATGCCTCACCCGGCGCTAGACACGATCGCCTGTCCGGACTGCGATCTGCCGCAGACCATCCCGCCGCTGCCGCCGGGCGGGAGTGCGCGCTGCGCGCGTTGCCACGAGACGATCGCCCGCAATCCCTCCGACCCGATCGATCGCCCGCTGGCCTTCACCGTCGCGGCCGCGATCGTCTTCCTCATTGCCAACACGATGCCGCTGATGGGGCTGTCCGCCGTCGGCCGCGAGGCGACGACCACGATCATCGGCGGCGCCCACCAGATGTGGCTGGAGGGCAGCGAGCTCACGGCGCTGGCGGTCGCGTTCTGCGCCGTGATCGCGCCGGGCGGGCACATCCTGTTCATGCTCACGGTGCTGCTCGCGGTGCGCCATCCGCCGGCCCCGCGGTGGGTCGGCGACCTGCTCCGTTTCGCGGCGTTCATGCAGCCGTGGTCGATGAACGAGGTGATGCTGCTCGGCATCCTCGTCGCGCTGATCAAGATCTCGCAGCTCGCGGAGGTCGTTCCCGGCGTCGGCATCTATTCGGTGGGCGCCCTGGTCCTCCTGCTGGCGGCGGTCGCGGCGACCTTCGACCGGCACGTGGTCTGGACCCACGTCGAGTGGGCCGACGGCACGCATCCCCCGTCCGACCCGTACACGCGCTCCGGCGCGGGCGTTCCCGGATGAGCGCCGCCGCACTCGGCGCCGAGGCGGCCGGATATGTCTCGTGCACGACGTGCCGGCTGCTGTCCCGGCCGGCGCTGGCGGAAGCGCCCGGCTTTTGTCCCCGCTGCGGCGCCGAGCTGCGGCTGCGCCGCCCGCGCTCCATCGAGGTCACGTGGGCGCTCATCGTCGCCGCGGCGATCCTCTACATCCCGGCCAACGCGCTGCCGGTATTGACGACCACGACGCTGGGATCGGAGGAGTCCGACACCATCATCACCGGCGTCATCTATCTCTATCGTTCCGGATCGTGGTTCCTGGCGCTGATCGTGCTGGTCGCCAGCGTGATGATTCCGTTGGGCAAGCTCGTCGCGCTTTCCTACCTGTGCATCAGCGTGCAGCGCGGCTCGGCCAAGAACAACCACGACCGCACGCGCCTCTACCGCCTGGTCGAGCTGATCGGCCGCTGGTCGATGCTCGACGTGTTCGTCGACGCGTTCATCGTGGCGCTGGTGCAGTTGAAGCCGCTGATGTCGGTCGAGCCCGGGTCGGGGGTCGTCTACTTCATGGCGGTGGTGGTGCTGACGATGCTCGCGGCACAGTCGTTCGACCCGCGCCTCATCTGGGATGCCCATCCCCCTGCACGAGGACGCCATGGCTGAGCCCGTCGATTCCAAAGAGCTGCCGGTGGCGACGGTGGTCCGGCCGCGCCGCGCGCGGATATCGGTCGTCTGGATCGTCCCCGTGCTTGCCGCGATCGTCGCCATCGGGATCGTGGTCCAGCGATTCATCAGCGAAGGCCCGACGATCACGATCATCTTCCGCACCGCCGAAGGCGTCGAAGCCGGCAAGACGCTGATCAAGTACAAGGACGTCAACATCGGCCAGGTGACCGCGGTCAGCCTGACCGACGATTTCGCCAAGGTGGAAGTCAAGGCCAAGATCGCGAAGCATGCGGCCGGGCTGATGGTCGACGACGCGACGTTCTGGATCGTCCGCCCGAGCATCAGCCTGAGCGGAATTTCCGGGCTCTCCACGCTGCTGTCGGGCAACTACATCGGCTTCGAGGCCGGCAAGTCCTACGCCAGCGAGCGCGCGTTCACCGGGCTCGAGGTAGCACCGTTCATCGCGGGCCAGCCCGGCAAGCAGTTCGTATTGAAGGCCGCCGACCTCGGCTCGCTGGGGGCCGGCTCGCCGATCTACTTCCGGCGGTTGCCGGTCGGCCAGGTGATCTCCTACGGGCTCGCCAAGGACGGCAAGTCGGTCGAGGTGAAGATATTCGTCAACGCGCCGTACGACAAGTTCGTCAGTCACGAGACGCGGTTCTGGAACGCGAGCGGCGTCGACATCACGGTGGACGCGAACGGCTTCGGCGTTCACACCGAGTCGCTGGTCGCGCTGCTGGTGGGCGGCCTCGCCTTCGATACGCCGGATTTCCTGCCGGCGGCCCAGCCGGCGCTGGCCAACTGGATCTTCCCCCTCTACGGCGACCGCGCCACCGCGATGAAGGCGCCGGACGCCGTCGCCCGGCGCTACGTGCTCCATTTCCGCGAGTCGTTGCGCGGGTTGTCGATGGGGGCCCCCGTCACCTTCCTCGGGCTGCCGGCCGGCGAGGTGACGAGCATCGGCCTGTCGTTCGACGAGAAGTCGACGAACATCGGGACGCGGGTGGTGATCACCTTCTTCCCCGAACGGCTGCTGTCGTACGCCGACCCGGAGATGGCCGCGAAGTTCGAGGCGGCGCTGGCCAAGAGCACGCAGAAGCGCCACTCGTTCCTGCAGCGGCTGGTCGAAGAGCGGGGCCTGCGCGCGCAGTTGCGCAGCGGCAGCCTGATCACCGGGCAGCTGTACGTGGCGTTCGAGTATTTCCCGAAAGCCCCCAAGGCGAAGG
>Ga0315287_10000784_pt1 | contig 28296 bp, 28 predicted proteins | sample YL17G11_0_MG_FD_205037 | JGI IMG/M metagenome (GOLD analysis project Ga0315287, IMG submission 205037) | Sediment microbial communities from Yellowstone Lake, YNP, Wyoming, USA - YL17G11_0 | ecosystem: Environmental > Aquatic > Freshwater > Lake > Sediment | place: USA: Wyoming | collected... | reverse complement strand
CAGCCCGGGTAAGTTTTACTCTTGACTTTCATTTCTTCCGCTTCCCGGTTAATTCTTTCCGGGTACTCGGTGAAGTCTTCCCCAAAAAAAAGCAGAGGAGAGAGATTTGAGACCCTTCTGCAAAATCTTTCCCTCTCCCCTCTGCCGGAGATGCTTGCTTGACAATGACTTTTAAAAACATTGGAGGAGCTGCGCAAGTTCAAATCTCTGCTGATTTCCCAAAAATATGGGATAATTAGCTTGAAAAAAAGCTTAAGATAGTCTATATAAATAACTATAAAACATGAATTCAATGACCGCATTATGTCAATTTTGGTCGTCATGTGCGATATTTTAACTCTACCGGGACAAAATGTCAAGAGAAATTTGAAAAAAAAATGAAATTACTATCAAAATGGGACTTTGGCAAAGATACCGGGTTAGTCCTGAAAATTATCTCATTAATCGAAAGATACCCGGAAGCTCGATACGAGATACTGGCTTACTTCCTGGAGTTTCTCGATAAGCATGGGGAACGAATCGAAAAGCAAATCCCAGGATGGGAAAAAACCGATTACTAAAACCTGGTGAAAATCATGCCTTCCAGAACCGGTGAAAATGCGGTATAATATGAACCTTGAATTTGAATGGTAAAGAATGAAAAAGACATTTACCCTGGAAGTAAACTTTAAAGAGGTAGGCGCCAGGCTGAAAGCCACCCGCAAGGCTATCGAGCAAACCCAAAGGAACATAGCTAAAATGTGCGGGATACCCACGAGTACGATATCGGAGATGGAAGCTGGGGAGAGGCGGCCGCATTCCTTCTATCTCAACCTCCTGGCCAATCATTTTAATGTCAATCTGAATTGGATTTTTACCGGCAACGGGCCCATGTTCGTGCAGGAGATGGACATCAAATGGAACCTGGGGGAAGATAGCCAAACTTTACTTGAATTGGTCTATGTTGTTGAGAATAACGCCTATGCCCGCCACGAAATCCTCGGTTCTTACATGAAATTTCGAGAAGTGCACAAAAAGGTCATAAAAAAGCTTCTCTCAAAGAAAAATTCAGACAGCGACCCGGATAGCGCATCAAATCAGAATTCCTGATACCGTCTAATCGATTTTTTTGACGATGATCAGCTTGTACTTATCTTCGAACATGAAAACGTTGGCATATTGATCGTATTTGCTATGAAAACTCGATTGATGGAAGGGAATAATCTGTATCATCATTCTCCCCGGTTCTTCCAGCAGAGTCCAGATATTGCTTATGTCCGCGTCTTCCTCAAGCATTATCATGAAATCAACCATTAGCAACGTTTTCGATTTTTTTAGGCTCACAAGCTTTGCCAGTAAAAGCATTTTATCTAACCGGGGCAATTCGGCAAACTTTTTATCGGCTATCGCTTCATTTTCCTTCATGAGTTTGTCCAGTTCAAGGTGTCCCGTGCCGGTCAATCCACCGATCAAGCGCACATAATTGCCGACTTTCATGTCCCCGCACAACTTTTCCGGGTCAGGTAGATAAATGAAGTCTAATTCTTTACCTTTAACCAATTTCTGACCGTCGATTGAGACCCCACCGCTATAGCTTTCTGGATGACCTTTAAGGACGCTGTAAATCCTGTCTGCCAAATCGGGGGCAGTTTGCTTGAAGAGATAGGATTTACCTTTCTTGAATGAGAGATTAACCTTGCCGTAGACCCTGGGGCGTTCGGGTTTTACCCATACCGATTTTTTGAAAAAGAAGAAACTGAGGAATAGGGCGAGGACGATGTAGAGAGTGTTTATGAGCAGTCCTAAGCCGAAGTACTTCGGCAGGCTGGGTCTGGACTGAAAAACGTAATCCTCTTTCTTCATGAACGGCTCGATTTTGGAGTAATCGTCGAAGATGTGGTCGAAATAGTACCTGACAAAGCCTTTCTGCTTCCCCTGCACGTACTTGTAGAAATCGATCAGGAAATTATAGCCGCGCGAGGAAAGCTCATTGTTAACCGATGAATAGAAGCTGACCGGGGTAAAGACATTCATCAAGTAAAGCCTTTCAGCCTGATCCTTGATACCGCTCATCATCTCTGTTTCCAGTGTTTCTATCTGCCTAAAAGTACTGCTCCAATACAACTCATTCCATTTCTTGACTGCATCCATTTTTTCCGAAATCGATTTGAGATTGGAGATTTCCTTTCCCGCTGTGTAATAGTGTTTCAAAATGATCTCCAATTTTTGTATCTCATGGCGATAAAGGGATTTTGTTTGTGATATCGCTTGGCTGGAGAAGATTTCGTTGCTTACAATAGGAAATAAGAAAATGAGACACAACCAACAAACAAAAGCGGTCACGATGGCCCTGGAGGTGTTCTTGATGATGCCGATAAGGGCACCGGCAATCAAGAAGAGAACAGATACCAACAGGGAGATCAGGCCAAAGGTCAGGATGGCCAGGATATCGGCCCCATTTAATCCGATACCGTTGAGGAGAAACTGGCCGATGATGACAGCGGTTAAGAATGCCAGGTAAAGGGTTAAGATAAAAACCCGGGCCAGGATGATGCCCAAAAATACTTGAATGGGCCGGGCAAAGCTCAGCAGGAATTTGATGTATTCGGTGTTTCTGAAAGAGCTAAAATTCCATCCCAGAGCCAACAGACTCCCAAGTATGAGGATCAGCCAAGATAAGTCTATATTCTTATAAGAATCGTTCTCAAATACTGACTTTCCGTAATGAGGGCTATCTATTTTCATAATCTCAGCAGCATTAATATAAGATTGAAGTAATTTGAATGGAACGGAACTTGAAAAAATGGCGATTATCGGAGATGAATTCGATAATGTATTTAATCCCCTGATAGTCAAATTGTCGATGTCTTTTACTTGAAAAATACGCTTTTCTTGAAGTTCTCCAAATTCTAATGATTGTCTGATTTCCTGCTTGTATCTTCTAATCCCTGATTGGAGTACGGTAATGGAAAAAACAAGGAATACAAGAAGAACAGTTATAAGTCTTTTAGTGAAACTTCTCCTCGTTTCACTCGCGCACAGCGTCATTGTTTTACTCATGCTGACCTCGCTTAAAATCTTTTTTTACTGACAGAGTTAAACTTATATGCTATAATACCACACTCAGGAGCAAAAATGAAGAAAAAACAACCCAAAAACTTGATTTTAAACAAAGAAAGGATTTCCAACCTAACTCCCAGTTCTCTGAATGAAATTCTTGCCGCTTCATCGCCGACCCCTTCTTGCTTTTGTGAAAAAACGATCTGTTGCAGCTTAGTGTACCTATGTTCAAACGTTACCCTTGAAAAAATGGCCCCTAAACCCGGGGACATCGATTGACCGGTGCCGGGTATCCAGGGCCGGGCTGCCGGTCGCTGGCCTGACCGGTAAGATTCGGCCATTCCTGGCAAACGGGCTTTCATGTCTTTGTCCTTCATCACGCTGTACTCGCTAAAGTCCTGAGTTTTTTACTGACAGAGTTAAACTTATATGCTATAATACCACACTCAGGAGCAAAAATGAAGAAAAAAGAAATCAAAAAGTTAACTTTAAACAAAGAGAAAATTTCTACCTTAGATCCCGATTCTCTTAAATCAGTCAATGGGGCTTCATCACCCTGGCCTTCATGTTTTTGCGAGAAGACAATTTGTTGCACCTTTACATACCCATGTTCCCAGGTCACCAATGAAAAGGTGGCCCCGGAAGTCGGGGACATCGGTTGACCGGTGCCGGGTATCCATGGCCGGGCTGCCGGTCGCTGGTTTAACCGGTAAGAGCTGACCTTACTTTCAACGTCTGCCGCTTCTTCTTTTGCCTCTAACATGTTTTCCTTCCTAACTGGAAGTTCCATTGTACTAAAAAATCCGAAAAAAATCAATCCATTCGGATTTTGCTTTTTATAGACTCCGGCCCAATGCGGTGGCTTGATTCAGAAGTATCTTGATACTGGTCCTGATCCTGGGGGCTGACCTGGTTTCTACTCCTAATCGCGGATGATGGAAAAGACGGCATCACCCTGGTCTTGAGGCTGCCCAATAATTTTTTTAACTCTTCCAGGGTCATCAGTGGAATCTTTTTATAACCGGGTGTGGCAAAACCGGCACTGCAAAAGAGACCGCAATCCTCCAGGGCCACCCGGGCCGCCACATTGCCGGAAGGAGCGAAAATATCGAAAACCAGGTACTCCAGAGCCCGGGAGTAGATCCTGGACTTTACCCGGAAAATCCGGCCGATGGTATACCCGGAATCTTTTTGCAGCAATTTGGGGAAGATGATGTCCCCAGAGTCGGGATCGCCATAAGTGACGACACGTGAATCAGGCGAGAACCTCCTTTTAAGGTAGTACTCAAAGTCGGTGATGATCTCCTGCCGGGTCTTTGGGTAAGGCACCGGCACATAAGACGGGCTTTTGGGGTTCTTAAGCTCCGACAGAGGCACCGGGGCGTGCCTCTTTTCCCCGGCCAGGGCCACCGATAACACCGCCAACACTAGACAAAACAAAAAAATCCTTTTACATTTCATCTTAACCCCCATTGTCATAAGCCCTATTTTACAATACATGCGGTACGCAAGTCAAACAAAAAACCGGGATTCCCCCGATCAACGACAATTAAAACTCCTTCCCTATAATTTACACTAAAAAGGGGGGGAGGGCAAGAGTTTAGATCAAAAATGTTTAAAATAGAGGGTTTCCAGAAGTTTTCCCCAAAAACTTTTGACAATACTTATAATAGAACATGGAAGCCAAGAATGAGTAAGACACGTAAGAATTTCACAGCAGTGCAGAAAACCGTTATAGTAAGGGAATGTCTTGAAGGCGGCTATTCTTTATCGGAAATATGCGAGAAGTACCAGGTACACCCTTCAATGGTAGGCAGGTGAAAGAAACGGCTATTCGAGGGGGCGATCGCGAGCGGGCGTAGCGTTCTTCTGCTTCTCAGTACTCGGACAGGAGAGGGGAAGGAATATCTCCTGTCACCCCGGCCACGGCTTTTATGCACATTTGCAAAAGTGCACATCAAAAGTAAGCGATCAATAAAGTACATCTTCACAGGGGGATGAATTTATGTCATGATGGGTTCCTTGAAAACTATACCGAGGAGGAAACTGTCGTGAGCGGAGCGAATGGTCAAACAAGGCGTCAATTCTTCCAGAAACATATTGAAAACTGGAAGAAAAGCAAAAAGAGCAGGGCGAGGAATCGTTGCGAAGGGCAAAGTGGCGGTTGCGGTCTGGTTTATAGGTTAAAGTTATTTTTGCCAAATGTCGACAAAAAAATAAATCCCCCGGTTTTAAAAAAAGAGAAAACCCGGCGTCTAAAGATAGAGATGTTGATCCACTTTCAAAAAAGACATATAATGGATAAGGAGTCGGCAGTGAGAGCAGCGGCTGAAAAAGAAAGAAAAGACACGATGAGCATCGCCCAGGCCAGGGAGATACTGCGGGCACATGGCGGCCATATCAAACGAAGGATCAAAGCCAGGATCGCCACCTATGCCCCGCTTAATGCCGGGCGGGCCTCTAAGGATTTCCTCGCCCGCCTGGAAGGAGAGGATTTCAAACTTATCCGCGAGATTCCCCCCCAGGTTGAAACGGTCAAGCATTTCGAAGACTTGAGCAAAGATTTTCTGGTGGAAAACTGCTATTACGCCCTGGCAGAAAAGTACATCCAGCAGCGTATCATGAGTAAGCTCGGTATCTTAGAGGCCAACAATATCAAGGTCCTGGAGCTGGTCGATTTCGTCCAGTCCAGGCTGGAAAAGGACGGGCTAAAAAAACTAAAAACATTCAAGGAGAATGCCGGCTTCAAGACATTCCTGGCTACGGCCGTGACCCGGCTCATCTTCGACTTCTGGCGCACCAAAAGACGGGTAGAAAAGCAAGTCACCCGGTATAGCCTTGATTTCGAGGGCATGTTCAATCCCCTGGCACCCGATCCCCAGGCCATACTCTCTCAATCTGACGCTGAGCGATTCTACCGCCAGGCCAGGCAGTTCTTGCCCCAGATCATCAAACAATTAAGCGTCCCCGAAAAACTCGCCCTGGAAATGAAGTATGAACATGGCCTGAACATCAGCGCCATCGCCCGCACCCTCGGTCTCAACCATTACAAGACCCGGACACTGCTCAAAAACCTGGAAGGCCAAATAAAAATGAAACTAAGCGCCGGTATAAATCCTGGCGGAGGTAGACATGAAACACCTGACCGATGAAGATATCGCCCGCATGATCGATGGCCACATCGACAAACAAGAGCGAGAAGATTTTTTACACCACTTTTCCCAATGTCACGAGTGCCTGGCCCTCTACACCGAGACCTTGAAATTTATCGGGGCCGAAAAACAAAAACCGGCACCGGTAAAGCTTCCCCGTTTCCTGGGCATTGCCCCCCGTATCGCACAGGCGGTCGGCTTCCTATCTCCCGGGAAAAGGTGGGTCCCGGCCCTGGCCGGCCTGCTCATCATTTTGTCGCTCCTCTTTCTACCGCTGATATTCAAGAAAACAACCTGGGATAAGTCCGCCCGGTGGCTGACAGAATACGGCGATTATGCGGCCGGCGCCGGCCGGGAAGACCCCAGGGTGAAGAGCGCCTTGATTGTCTTTGAGCGACTGAGAAATGTAGTAGACAAATCCGGAAACCGCCTGCCCCGCTTGGTTATCCCCAATACCCGCGATAAAGCCAATGCCCTGGCCCTGCCCGATAACACCGTCATCATCACCCCCGGCATTCTCGATTATTGCTATCACGTACCCGGTCAATTTACGGGAGATATCGCCCTGGCCCTCATCCTGGCCCATGAGCTGTCCCACCTGGCCGGTAAAGATTTCTCCAGCCATGAAATGGTCGCGGCTTTTCAGGATGATGGCGATAGGAAAAATCCACCATCTAAAGACCGGGTCGAAGAGTACAAGAAAATGGAAATCGAGGCCGACCGCAAAGCGGTCAGATATGCCGTCATGGCCGGGTATGATGTAAGCCGGCTATTTACCGCCGAGAATAACTTCTTACAGCACTGGGCCAAACAAACCGGCATCGATTATGACAAAGATCAGGTCCTGCACCCGGCCCCGGAGAAACGAACCCAGTCCATCCGCGAAGAACTCGCCCGGTTGGCCCATGAAGCCGAGCTATTCCGCGCCGGTGTGTTGTTCTTTACCGCCGGTTCTTACACCGACGCACGGGCCTCTTTCCAGGCATTCGCCAAAGTCTTCCAGGCCCGCGAAGTCTTACCGGCCCGCGAAGTATACAACAACATCGGCCTCTGTTACCTGCACCAGGCCCTGACCAAAATTTACCATGAATACAGTGACGATTACTTCCGTTTCCGGACCGCCATAGTCATCGATTACGCCACCTCCGCAGACATGGGACAAATGCGCGGCAGCGGCGATTACCTGGCAGATAAAGACATTTCAGATTATTTTACAGAAGCCGAAAAATGTTTCAAAGAAGCAAAAAGACTCGACCCCCTCGACCGCACCTGCCGGTACAACCTGGCCGCCACCCTTATCTGGCAGCAAGAGTATGCCCATGCCCTGGATATATGCGATGACCTATTGGCCACAGATCCCCGGGACGTCATGGCCCTAAACAACAAAGCCCTGGCCCTCTATGGCGCCGCCCCGGAAAAGAACCGGCAGAAAGCCATTAAGCTCCTTGAAAAGGCCCTCGCCTTAAAACCGGATCACTACGAGTGCCTCTACAACCTGGCCATCATCACGCCGGAGAGCGGGTCAGCCCAGGGGGAAGCCCAAACCCTGTGGGAAGAGTATCTCCATCTCCCGGGTCTGCCCAGGGATTCATACTATCGGTTCATCTATGAGAAATTAACCGGGAAAACACCGCCGGAGCCACGGAGAACCGCTGGCTGTCCGGAGATACCGGGCGGGATCAATTTGGGTAATAAGGTGTCGGATATCGGCCGGAACTGGGGCACAGCACCCAGTATAATATATGAAGCGAAAATAGGCAGCGATCAAGCCCCAACGGTTCATTTACAGGTCTTGATGGTCGATAACCTGCGCCTGATCGTCCTGGATGACCGGGTGGCCATTATCGAGCAAGAGCTCGGTCAACCGCCAGAGATCGGCGCCCTGCTGGAGAAGTTCGGCCCTCCGCAACATATCATCCACCACACCCAGGGTAATTTCTACATCTACGCCCATGAGAGCGGCGGCTTCTCCATGAAAGAGATCGCTGGCCGGGCCCACGCCCTCACCTGGTTCTAAAGCACCGGTGGGGCGCCAACGTGCATATATGCTTCATGCCGAAGCATATATGCAACGAGATGCCAGGTTATCAGTTACACCCGGCGCATATGCGCAACAAAATGGCGCACATATGCAACGTTTTGTTATCATACCGCTGCTCCCTGGCGCATATATGCAACATAAATCTATCCTGGCCCTGATCATCGGCGCATATATGCAACGAAAATCTATTCTGACCCGGATAACCGGCGCATATATGCAACGAAAATCTATCTTACCCATTCCCGGTGTTGCATATATGCTTCATCGTGTTGCGTATATGCTTCATGCCGAAGCATATATGCGCCGGTCGCACCGGCATACCCATCTTTTTGTTGCATATATGCAAAAATTCGTTGCATATGTGCGCCATTCTCCCTATGCCGCTATCTTTCCTGTTGCATATATGCGCCAACACTCTCCGTTAACCCCCCTTTTTGTCGCACATATGCGCCATTCCTCTCATGCGGCTATCTTTTCTGTTGCATATATGCACAAGATGGGATATAATAAGGCCGTTTATAAAAGAAAAACTGCACGGAGTTAACCATGAACAAAAAAGACTTATTGAAAGATATGGGTTACCGGCTAAAGAAGATACGGGACTCGCTCAATTACTCACCCCCGGGCATGGCCTCCCGGCTCGGCATTGCCAGGAGCAGCTACACCCGCAACGAAAACGGCAAAACCTGCCCGGCCATCCATTCCATGCGGGTACTGGCCAATTCCTTAGATATATCGCTCGATTGGTTCATCTGCGAAAAGGGCCCGATGTTCTACAGCGAGAAACAAGCCGGCCAGCCGGCCGCTCAGCCGGAAAAACCGGAGGTCATCCCGGCAGCGCCGGAGCAAGTCGCAGAGGCAAAGCCTATCCGGGAAACCCCGGAGCCCCTGCCGGAAGAAATACGCGAGCTGGTCGAGCACATGCAACGTATCCCCCTATTGCGTTACGAGATCCTGGCCGCCTTTCATCTCTTCAAAGACCAGCACAAGAACTTGCTAGCCGTCTAGTTGCAGGCGCTTCATGTTGGAGCGAAACGAGGGGTATTGCGCATAATTATTGTTAGAAGAATTCTTTTGGTTGACAGATTCAATTTTTTGCACTATATTAGTACCTTACGAAATAAGGAGACTGAGCATCATGAAAAAAAAGGTCGTTTTAATCGGTTTGCTCCTGGTGATTATCACTATCTTGCTCATTATCCCGGCTCCAATCCGGGGGGGTATGTTACCGGGTTGGCCTGGAGAACATAATGGATTACCAGCCTGTTTCTGCCCCATGCCCGTTTTTTGGAGTTGTGTTTGTGTCCAGATTAATTAAAAATAACAAAGTAAAGGAGAAAAAATGAGCCGTAAAAAAAAGTTGCTGATTATTATAATTCTTGTTATGATAGGGGTTTTGTTGGCGATTCCAGGGAAGGTTGCCTCGTATACTGCCGTTAGGGGAAGTGTCTCTTATTTTTTCGGTATTCCTGGATGTGCCTGTCCATGGCCTTTTCAAGTTACATGTTACTGTTGCTATCCAAATTGAATTTAAGGATGAAATGATGAAAGCCATACGTATAATTTTGATCCTCATAATCTTTTCTTCTTTTATGATGGGCCTGGAAGAGCTCGTTTTAACCGACAAATGGGAACATGCCGATGAGATCCCCGGCCGCATCCAGTACTCGACTATAGACAAAGACGGTTGCCCGGTGGCCTGTTTCTTTAAGATCGGGAATCGGCTCATCACCCGGGATAAAATCGTATCCATCGCACCCTGGGGCCAGGGACCGGATGAAGTTATGAATACATGTTCGATTTTTCCCTACAAGGACGGAGACCTGGCTATTACCGAAGACCCAGGCCGGATAAAGATATTTAAGAAAGAAACCGATAACTATAAATTCAAGAAAAGCATCTGGCTAAAGCGGGGTGGAACTTTTCATGCCCTGCATAACACGGTCTTTTTCGACGGTAAGTTCTTCACTGCCGGCCTGGAAATACTCAATTATACCCAGGCCGAGGCGGAAATATCGTCCATCAAGGTTTACGATGAAGAGGGCAATTTTCTCAAGAACCTCATGATCGAAAAACTGCCCACGAAAACATTCGAGACCCGTAACATTGTCGATATGAGACGGTACATCTTAAATTATAAAGATAAAATATACTATCTCATTGAGAATGAACTGAAAGTATCGATCGTTTCCGGCAAAAACCTGGTCGATGAAAAGAAGGTCGAGCTCAAGAAACCCGATTTCTATAAGAAGATGCCCGATGATTTCTTTACGGTAGGCAAACAAGGACAATCATCTATTGAAAGATCATTGAACATCGAGCATTGGCTGGTCTCGTATTCCCGCATAACAAAAACCGTGGTGGAAAAAGATTGGCTCATCATCCAGGTCAGGACCTGCAACCCGAAGCTGAAACGGTTTTCCCTCCTCTTCTACAATGCCGGTAATTTCAACCTGGAAAAGACCTTTTTTATCGACGATTTATTGTTGGGAGCAAAGGACGGCAAGCTCTATTGCTATGGCGACGGCGATCCCGGCCTGGACGATGAAGTCGTGAAAACGGTCATAAAAATCTATTCAATAAAATGAAACGGACTTATTTTGTCGCCAATGTCGTTATTGCGTTGCTGGTGGCTGTGGCTGCGGCACTGATCATTTTCAAATTTGTCCTGCCCCGGTCAGAGACCGGTTCATTCGAGATCAAGGATTTGAATACAATCACTGTCTATGATTTGAATGAGAACCCTCTAAATTTGACCGACCTGCTGGACAAAGACAAAGAGACCTACTGCTTGATGTTCGAGCTGACCAATTGCTATTCCTGTATCTTTAAGGGCATCGAAGAATTAAGACAACTCCGCCAATCGGGAGCCCATTGTTTAGCTATAGCGGTTCATGACCTGGTGTTCGATATAGAAGGTTGGTCGAGAAAGCAGTCATTTTCTCCGTTTTTCGTGCTCAAGAAGATCGATTTTTACCGGGCCGTACAGTGCCCGCTTATGCCGGTTTTATTCACCCTGAAAAACGGCAAGGTCACCCATTTTAGATTCATTACCCCTTGAAGATACCAGCCTTTAATCACCCCATCAACCATCTTCCAGCGTACCCTATACCCTTACCCAGGGCCATTTCTATGTCTATGCCCATGAGAGCGGCGGCTTCTCCATGAAAGAGATCGCTAGCCGGGCTTGCGTCCTGGCCTGGTTCTAAAGCGCCGGTGGGGCGCCAGCGTGCATATATGCAATGGCTTGGTGCATACATGCAACGTATCCCCCTATTGCGTTACGAAATGCTGTCCACCTTTTATCTCTTCAAAGAGCAGCACAAGGATATGGTGGCCCCCTAATCCCCCAGCTACCATCGATCCCCTTACCCATTTGCTGCCGGAACCGGGTTGACATAGGGGTGATTTTCTTGTTGAAAAACGATAGCTAATATGCTATCATAATGACGTGGATAAAGAAAAACTTAAAAACGTTAAAAACGTGCTGTTTAATGATCTACTCAACATCTGTATTAAATACTTTGGTCCACCCAGGATAAGAGGAAGTCACCATATATTTAAAACTCCCTGGAAAGGTATGCCTTTTGTGAACATCCAACGAGATGGCAAGATGGCTAAACCTTACCAGGTGAGAGATATTCTGAGAGCAATCGAAAGAATGGAGGAAAAAGATGAAAAATAATCACGATGTCGATAAATATACCTTCCGTATCGAATGGTCGGAGGAAGATGAGGTTTATATTGGCAGGTGCCTGGAATTCCCCGGACTCGCCGCCCATAGCCATTCCCCGGAAGATGTCTTAAAAGAGATCAAAGTGGTTGTAAAGGAAACCCTTATCTGGCTTGATGAAGATAAAAAAGAAGCGCCTGTGCCCCTGGGCAAGAAGAAATTCAAAGGCAACCTATCATTACGTGTACCTCCGGCGCTTCACCGGGAGTTGGCTATCAAATCCGCCGAAGAAGGGGTATCTGTAAACCAGTATATCCTATCGAGGCTCTAGAGAAGAATTCCCGGTACTTCCACAACCGGTTCCGCTTCTGAATAACAATCATCTGCTGCTCAGGGCCAGGGGGGTAAAGGGGATTATGGCCAGATCAAGCGGCGCTTCATGAATGAGCGAGACAGGCCGTTTGGGGCGGGGCTCTCGCACCAATCCCCGTCACTACCGGCCAAAACTGTGCTCAGTTTTGCCTGCGGCTTCACGAATTGCGGGCTTTCCGCAATTCGGTTCAGCATGCCCGTTCCGAGGATTGCTGCTGCGCCCTTGTCTCCGCAAAATATTAGGCGGAGACAACAATGACAAACGCGACCAAAAGGAACGTTTTCCGTTTCTCCCTCCGCAAAGTACAAGCGGGCACGGCGCTTCATGAATGAGCGAGACTTAGGTAGGCAATTATGTTCCGGCCCTATCCACCGCATAATTAAGGCGGTGGCTACAATGGGAATGCGACCGAAAGGAGCATTCATCTGCTTCAAGGGAGCGTTCTTCTGCTTCCCATCCGCAAATTATAGGCGGAGGCTAGAGGTGAGGTTGGAACGGCGATTCATGTCTCGCTCAACCGTCCGTCAATTGACCGACCAACGGCTCATCTCACTAAAATTTCGGACTCGCTACGCTCAAACATCGAAATTTTTCCCCCTAAACCAGGGGAGCGTTCGATTCGCCAGGTCGGAACAGAATTGACTACCTAAGTTTCGCTCGATCATGAATCTCCTTGTCTCCGCAAATTATAGGCACAGAGACAACAAGGGTAGAACGCGAGCGGACGTAGCGTTCTCCGCTTCTCAGTACGCGGACAGGAGAGGAGAAGGAATACCGCCTGTCACCCTGGCCACGGCTTTTATGCACATTTGCAAAAGTGCACATTTTAAAATGCCCATCAAATAAAGCCCCCCCAAAAAAAATATAAACTTTTATAAATCGGTTAGAAAAGATCGATAAGCCATGCTATAAAATGGGGGTCTAAATTGAAGACAGCGAGGTCAACATGAGACACGTAAAGACAAGCGACATGATCTGTAAGGCCAAAGGCAGGGGGAAGACCCGGAAAGTCGATGTAAGTTCAAAATCAACCATAGATTTAAAAACATAAGGAGAAATTATGAGAAAAACTATTATTAAGATTATAGTCGTTATTTTGATGATAGGAATGGCAACTAACATTTTTGCCAGGATGACCAAAGTCCTAATTAGAAACAAATGTTATAAAGATATTTGGGTAGCCATGCATTATAAAGACGTTGATGGGGTTTGGATTACTGATGGATGGCATTGGATAAGTGACCCTGGTTCTCCTTGTTATATTCCATTTTCTCCTACAATCACTGGTCGGATTTTTTATATATCCGCTAAAACATTTGATGGATTAACTTCATGGGGAAAAGGTGATCTATATCTAAGTGTTCGTGGAAGTATTGAAAAATATCCTTTTACAAAGGTAAAATTTAGACAATATAGGAGTTTATTTATTTACTCAATTGTTTGTGAATGAAAGGAGGATATATAAAATGAAAAGAATAGTTTTGTTAATTTGTACACTGTTATTGGCACAAAACGCTCAAGCCGTGTTTCTGATAGGTTATGAGTCTGCAAGGTATAAATTTGAAGGAAACGAAAAAATAACGTCTATTCCAGGTTTTGAGGTAGGTGTAGGTTTCCCTAGCGATTCCAAATTAAGTATAGGAGGAGATCTTTTATTATCGATTAAACCTCATAAATTGAAGCTTAATGGCTATAACAAATTTTATAAGGTCAATTCTATGCATCTAGATATTTTTTTGAAGTATAATTTTATGAATCACACTACACCTTACCTTATACTTGGAGGAACGGGGAGTATGGTTTTCCCAAGTAAAACAAATGCGTCTTGGAAAGAAATAGAAGGTTTAAAAATTGAAACTAAATATGATTATGGACTTTTATTTGGTGCTGGGATTCAAATAGAACTTTACACTGTGACTTTAAGAATTGAAAGTCGCTACCGTCTTGGATTGGCCAATATAGATTTGGAGGGCATTAAATTCAGGAGGAATACATTTCTTGTCATACTCAATGTATATTTCTTTTAAAAGAAAGTGAAAAAAATAAACAATGGATTAAAGAAATGAATATTTTATCAAAAAGGAGGTAAAGATGAAATATCTTGCGAAGAAGATTTCTTTGAGAAATCATGATGTCGATTGGAAGTCGATATTTGTTGGGAAGTCCCAAAATCTATCAAGAATAATGGGTACAGCGGTAATGTTGTTAATAATGACTGCTGTCTTTTTTTTGGTGCTCGGGAGTATGGGTAAACCAGTAAAAGTTAGTGAGGCTTTGGATTCAGAAACTATGCCATGCCCTCATTGTGGGGATATAGTATCCGTATTGTACGCATGCCCAAACAAAAGTTGTGATAATTTTAGAAAGGTTGGGTGTACAAATCCAGATATTGATCAGAATGGGAATCCAAAATGCCTATTTAAATATGTTCGTGTCATCTATTGCCGGAAATGTAATAGCCCAGCTATGGTAGTATGGTCGAAAAAAAAGTGAGTTTTCAATGGACTGACGAGGAATAATGCCACCTTGAGTATTATTTGGCCTTATTGTTCCTGCTTTAATCTTGCGGGACAAAGAGCGTTCATCTATTCATACCCCTATCGCTTGATGCAGGCGAAGGGGGAGGATATGCCCTGCCAGTAAGCCCCCTCGCCCGTCCGAGTACTGAGAAGCGGAGAACGCTACGCCCGCTCGCGTTCATTGATTTTTCCCACTTATTTTGTGGAAAAAAGGGAGAGGGATGGCCGCAGGCCGAGGTGAGGGCCTATTATGAATTGCCGAATAATGAAAGATTGGTTGAAAAATTTCCATACTTGATGTAAAATATCTCCATGCAAGAACGAAAAGAAATGGAGGTTATAAAATATGATTAGAAAAAAATTTGACTGTGTCGAGATGAAGAAAGAAGGGGCCTCATTTATTGCCCAAGAAATTTCCGGCTTATCTCCGGCAGATGAATTGAAGTTCTGGAAACTCCGCAATCAAGAGTTAATAGAAAGGAAAGATGCAATTAAAGCCCAACCTGTAAAAACAAACCGGGTATGATCAGGAGATGAACGGAAAGGGAAAGGAATTTACCGAAAATAAATATAGGAAAGGAGGTGTAAAGATGAAAAACATTAGTCGAAGGACAATCGCCTGTACCCTGGTTGTTTGCATGAGTTTGCTTGTTTTCTCAGAGGAGAAGCCGGCGGAGGCTGAGAAGAAGCTGAGAGAGGAAATCCTGGCGGCCTACCAAACCAAAGGTGAACCGGGCCTGCGTGAATTCTTTAAAGCGAGGGAAACTCAGATCACCGGCAAATTTATTGTGGACTTTGCAGATGCAGGTGTGAAAGAAAGAAAAGAAGAATGGCTGCTTGCCTGCAAAGTTATGGCCGAAGGAAAAAAGGACGACAAAACCCTGGCTGATGTCTATCTTCGGTTGGGAAAATATTTTAGAATTATTTCAAATAATAAAAAGGCAGTCGATTATTTGGATAAAGCACTTTCCATCTATCAAAAATCAAACGATCCGGTTGGTCAGGGTCATGTTTTCTGGAGAAAGGGCATTATTTATGAAAGAATCGGTGATAGCCCAAAAGCACTTGAGATGTATGATAAAGCCCTACCTTTTTTTAAAAAAGCGGGAGATACTCTTGGTCAGGGACATGTGTATCAAGGTAAGGGGAATACTTATAAAGGTTGCGGAGAAAATTTAAAAGCGATAGAAATGTACGATAAAGCCCTACCTTTTTTTAAAAAAGCGGGAGATCCTATTTTCCTTGGCGAGGTTTACACGAACAAGGGGTATACTTATTCACACCTGGGTGAGAATTCAAAAGCACTTAAAATGTATGATAAAGCTCTGCTTTTTTATGAAAAATCGAATTATTCTCATCTTCAGGGTTTATTGTATCTTTTAAAGGGGGACATTTATTTAATTTTTGGTCTCAAATCTGGCGATTTTTCCAAAGCACTTAAAATGTACGAAAAAGCCCTGATCTGTTATGAGAAAACCAACAAACTTATTGGACTTAATGGCCAGGGCGGTGCCTATATGCGGAGAGGAGACATATTTGCCAATACCGGTGAATATAATAGATCGCTTGAGATGTATGACAAAGCGTTATATTGCTTTGAGATGAATAAATCCGCTTTAGACCAGGCTAATGTCTACATAGAAAAAGGAGAAATTTATTTAAGAATAGAAGATTATGCAAAAGCACTTGAATTTTGCGATAGAGCATTACTTCTTTATGAGAACGTAAAAACCCCTTTAGGGCAGGGAAATGTCTTCTTGATTAAGGGTGATATTTATTTAAACACCGGAAACATTTCTAAATCACGTGAGATGTACGGCAAAGCACTGATTTTTCTTGAGAAAGGCGAAGATATAATTGATCAAGGTTATGTGTACCAAGGAAAAGGTAATATATGTCTATTCACAGGGGAAAATGCAATGGCACTTGTAATGTATGATAAAGCATTGACTTTTTTTAAAAAAGCAGAAGACTCTCTGGGGCAGAGCAATGTATACATAAGTAAAGGGAATTTTTATTCAAGAATCGGCTGCAATCAAAAGGCACTGGAATTATATGATAAAGCATTGGTGTTTTTTAAAAAGGCTGGAGCTCCTCTTGGCCAAGGTAACGCTCTTATTAAAAAGGGATTACTCTATTCTATGCTTGGCAATCATTCAAAGGGACTTAATATGCTAAACAATGCACTAACTTTTTATAAAAAAACGAAAAATTCTATAGGGCAGGGGAATGTATACTTAAGTAAAGCAGAAATTTTTTCAAAAAATAATTATAAAGAAAGGCAGGATGGGCTTAAATTATACAACAATGCGTTAAAATTTTTTGAGAAAGCCAAAGAATTATTTGGACAAGGTGAAGTTTATAGAAATAAGGGAGATATTTATTTATTAAATGGTAACCATAAGACCGCACTTGAAATGTACAACAAAGCACTTTTGTTTTATAAAAGGATTGAAGATATTGAGTCAGAATCTTATGCTTTAATTGGTAAAGCACAGGTACTGTCAAAATTGGGAAGAAGGGATGAGGCAGTGGCACTTTTTGAGGAGGCGATTTCAAAGCTGGAGAAGGTGCGGACGCAGACGGCTTTCTCAGAGATGAAGGGAACCTTTATGGAAAAGGTTTATGAGCAGTACGAGGAGACGGTGCTGTTTATGCTGGAGAACAAATTTTATGATAAGGCATATAAATATGCTGAGATGATGAGGGCCAGGGTGTTCTTGGACCGGATGGGCGAGGGACTGGTGCCCCTGGAGAAAGGTCTTAAACCTGACTTAATGGAAAAGCGGGATAACCTGGTGGCCAGACTCTCCGCACTAACCAAACAGATGCAGGAAACAGCCGGTAAAGACGGGAAGAAACTGGAAGAATTGAAAAGGCAATATCGAAAGGTGGAGTCCGAGTTTGAAGATCTGCTCATCACCATCAGGCTGGAAAACCCAGAATATGCAGCCGTCAAATACCCCCAGCCGATCACCGTGAAGGATGTACAGGCCAATGTATTAAGGCCCGGGGAGACCCTGGTCAGCTATTTTGTGTCGCCGGAAAAACTCTATGTATTCATCGTCTCAAAGGATCATTTTAAGGTGGTGCCCATCAAGATCAATGAAAAAGAGGTCTCGGGCTTAATCAAACTTTATAACGATACGTTGACAGGAGACAATCCAAACACCTTTATCAGGCATTGCGCTACTCTCTATGAGAAATTGTTCAAGCCCGTGGAAGAGTACGTGAAAGAGGGGCAAGATATCATCATCGTGCCGGACGGCGAATTGGCCAAAATCCCATTCGAAACCCTGGCGACCGGCAGGGATGAAAAGAACCGGCCCACCTATCTCCTGGAAAAGTACCGCCTCCGCTATGTCCAGAGCGCCTCGCTGCTGTCGTTGTTGCGCAAGCACTACCGGCGGGACAGCCCGACACAAAACTTTATCGGGTTCGGCGACCCGGTGTACGATTATAAAAACTTCAAGGAAGGCAAAGCCGAGCGGGGAAAGCCCGGTTCTGCCCGGGACGACGAGATTAGCGGGCTATTCCGCGACCAGTACGACCGGGAAAAAGGCGACTGGGGGCGACTGTTGGCCAGCGGCGAGGAAGTTAGAACCATTGCCGACCTTTTCAAGAAGAAGAATTACCGGTCTATCTCAAACCTAAGAAAAGAAGCCACCGAGGAAAGGGCCAAGGCCGCTGATTTAAAGGACTTCGATTACCTCCATTTCTCCTGCCACGGCGTGCTCGGCGACATGTTCCAGGGCTTGGTGCTCTCTCAAATCCCCGGGGCTTCGGAAGACGGCTATTTTACCTTAAATGAGGTGATGAACTGCGATTATCATGCCAAACTGGTGGTTCTCTCTGCTTGCCGGACCGGGTCCGGGAAATTGGAGCGGGGCGAAGGCGTTACCGGCCTGACCCGGGCCTTTATGTATGCCGGAAGCCCGGCGGTGGTGGCCAGTTTATGGAAAGTAAAGGACGAGGCGACCAAGGAACTGATGATCAAATTCTATGAAAACATGATCGAGAAAGGGATGACTAAACCGGAGGCGCTGCGCCGGGCCAAGTTGGCCATGATCGAGAGAGGGGGGGATTATGCCTCCCCCTATTACTGGAGCGCCTTTGTCTTATACGGCGAGTAGGGTAATACTTCTATTCCCCTGGATGTCCCTTTACTCGGTTTTTCCAGTAGTTATCAACCGTACTTTCCCTCTAACCTGGCGAAAACCTCTTGTGCCGGGATACCTTTAACCCGACCATCTTTAATTTCCCGGACCCGTTTGTCAAAAGGCCAGGACTTTTACGAGGTAGACCGGCGTGAACTTTACCCCGCTGCCGGACATACCCCGGCATGATCCCATAACTCATCGTGGGTAAGCACTTTCCCGGCAGCGATCTCTCTTTTTCTTTTTTTGATCTCAGCCGCCAACTCTTTGCTGCACGGAATTTCTTCCACTATCCTGATTTTATTCTGCGGCAGGAGCTTAAGGAAATCGATCACCTTCTCATATACATTGTCATTAACATTCAAGACCAATGATTTCATGTCTACCTCGAACGAAATTATAATACGACCGGTTTCATTTGTCAATCTTTCCCACCGGGATAGAACTAAGGCTGTGAACGCCCCTGCACGGGAAGCCCCAGGGCGGCATGGGTTCGGTAAAATTTCAACTCCCCCAGCGCATCCAATTTTGTACCTCCCGGCAGCGAGCATGACGGGCATAAAAATTTTAAAAACCGGGGAGATGGCCGTCTAATAGGGTGAAGGACGGACGAAGTCGGCGCCGACATTCGCGCCTCCACAAAAAAAACATTACCCGGAGGTAAGAATGATCACCAAACAAAGCACAAAGAAGTTAAGTCTCGTCAAAATCACCATCCAGGACCTGGACTGCACTTTAGACCGGTCTGAACAGCAGGCTGCCAGGGGCGGGTCTGTCAGTGGGCCGCTGCGCTCCAGCATCATCCCGGTCATCTGCTACTGAGCCTGATGACGGTTCGCTAAAGGATTAAGAAGAAACCGGGCGCAAAGGGATGCGTCATAAAGGCGGCCCCTTGCGCCCGGTTTCACTTTTGGGGGGGTTGAAATTACACCTCATTTGTTTTATCATGGGTGGTTACTAAGGAGACAGCGTAAAGACATGATAAAGAGAACGGCGTTCTTCCCGGGGCTAAGAGCGGTTGTGCTGGCGACTTTTCTTCTCCGGCTGGCCGGCGGCCCGTTACTTGCCCTGGATCCCGGCAGCCCGGTCGACCGATACCGGGTCGATCGCTGGAACATAGCGAGAGATAATGTCTCCAATACAGTGGTGGCTTTAGCCCAGACCCCGGATGGCTTCTTGTGGATCGGCACCACTGGGGGGTTGGCCCGTTTCGACGGCCTCACATTATCAAGTGCCCCGTTGCTGGAAAAAGGGGAAGGAGATTCACTCGAAATCAGGGCCCTCTTACCGGGCAGGAACGGGACGCTCTGGGTGGGGAGCTCCAGGGGATTGATCGCCTATTCATACCGGGACGGTCAAGCCCGTGCTTTTACCGAAAAAGACGGCATCACCCAGGACGGCATTCGCCGCCTGTTCAGCGATCGGATCGGCCATCTCTGGATCAGCTTCGATGCCGGTTTTGTCGATCGGTATATGAATGGGAAATTTACGTCTTTCAATGCCGCATTTGGCCTGGGGGGGAAGAAAATCAACGCCATGATCGAGGACCGGGATGGCCACCTGCTATTTAGCACGCGGGAGAATGGGGTGTTCAGATACCGGGCTGGGGAATTCTCCCGGTTTCCTGTCCAGGGGATCGACGATACCCAGGTTATCACCATGTACGTAGACAGCCAGGGCAGCCTATGGATCGGGGCAAAAAATGGTCTATTCCGGGTAACCGGGCAAAGTGCGGAAAAATATACCTATGCCCAGGGCTTATCCAACAACCATGTGACCTCTATTCTCGAAGACAGCGACCAGAACCTCTGGGTGGGCACCCTGGGGGGACTAAACCGTATACAGAGAAGACCCGATGGCCGCATTTTATTCGAGAGCTTGTTAAAAACTCAAGGAATATTCTGCCTATTCGAGGATAGTGAAAAGGGCCTGTGGCTGGGTACTTATAATAACGGTATCGCCCGGCTAAGAGAGGGGAGATTCAGGTCGTGTGCTTTGCCCGCCCCCTTTGCCGGGGAAATTTTCTCTTCCCTATTCGAGGACCGGCCAGGGGGTATCTGGATCGGTACGGTGAGCGGGAAATTATGGCGGTTCCGGGAAGAAAAACCGGTAGACTGTACACCAACCCCGGATCTCTTTTCCCCCGGTATCTCCTCCATTACCGGGGATGCGGATGAAAGGCTGTGGGTGGGCACGAACGGCAAAGGCGTCTTTCACCTCAGAGGCAGCGGCTTTACCCAATATACCACCCGCGAGGGATTAAGCGATAACCAGGTGACCGCTATATTAGCGGATAGCCGGGGCGACCTCTGGTTCGGCACCTTTGCCGGGGTCAGTCTGCTCCGCACCCAGACGGGTAAGATAGAGACTTTTACCTCCGGCCAGGGCCTATTGGGCAACCGGGTGCACAACATATATGAAGATCGTGATCATAACATCTGGATCGCGGCCGATAAAGGGATAACCGTACTGAAAGATGGCCGGATAGCGGGGCAAAACCGGCAACATTACTTGAAAGATGTACCGGTGACCTGCATTTATGAGGACCCGGTTTTTACCGATGCCGAGGGCGGCGTGTATTGGATCGCCACAGATGGGGCGGGTCTGAAGCGGTTAAGAATGAGCGACGGCCAGATTGTTTCCTATACCCAGGCCGAAGGTATGGCCGGCGATTCCCTGTACCAGTTTTTTGCAGACGCGCAAGGCCATTTCTGGTTGATGGGTAAGGCTAGCCTGCTGCGTGTCGATAAGGGCGAATTGAATCGCCGGGCTTATGGCGATACCGGTAAAATACGCTGTCTCTCTTTTGACTTGACCGATAGCCGCGACAGCACGGAATTCAACAACGAATTTTCCCGGAACTCGGCCATACAGACCCGGACCGGCGAATTGTGGTTCATCACCCGCAAAGGCATTTCCATCTTAGACCCGGGGAAGATTCGACTCAACCACACCCCGCCGCCGGTGGTCATCGGGGCCCTCTTATTTGGCCGGAGACCCGTTGTCCCATCTCCAGGCCAAAATGCCTACACGTTCCGTGGGGTAAAGGATTTTAGCGCCCGGTTTACTGCGCCCAGTTTCTTGTCCCCGGAAAAGGTCGCCTTCAAGTACCGGCTGGCAGGTGTCGATCAGGATTGGCTATCATTACCCCAGGGCCGGGAGCGGGCGGTCACATACCGCGGCCTTAAACCCAGGCATTATATTTTCACGGTCATAGCCGGGAATGCCGACGGGGAGTGGAACTTTACCGGCACAGCCGTCGCTTTTACGTTAACGCCTTTTTTTTATGAGACGGTTGGCTTCAAAATAGCCGTGCTCCTGTTGGCCATAGCCGCGCTTGCATTCCTGGTTTATCTCTACCAAAAAATTTCGGCCCGCAGAAAACAAAAGGAAGACAAAGAAATAGAGAAGACGCCCCTGGAACCTGCTTTTGTCGATGACTGTGTCGGCCGGCTCGAGCGCCTGATGACAGAAGAGAGAGTCTATTGCCAGGAGGATATTTCCTCGCAAAAGCTGGCCGATATGCTTAAGATCAAGCTTTATGTCCTTTCCCGGTTACTCAACGACCACATTGGACAGAGCTTCCCCGATTACATCAATTCCCAGCGTATCGAAGAGGCCAAACGCCTCCTCTCCAGTCCCAAAGGTAAAGACATAAAAATCACCACCCTGGCCCATGACATCGGTTTTGGCAGCATGACCGCTTTTCACAAGACCTTCAAGAAGTACACCGGGCTCACCCCCAACCAGTATAGAAACAGGCCGGTCAGACCCACTAAAAATGCACTGTTGTAACTGGACTTCGGGCTTGACAAAAGAATCGATTGCTGTTAAAAATTAATCTTATGGAAAAAAAACGTTTTTCGGAGGTAAGAATGAAAAACATAAATAATCGATCATTTTATAAAAGTTCCGCCATTCTGCGGACGATTGTCCTGGCTATCGGCCTTCTGCTGCCGATGGGTATGGGTTTCGCCATGCAGGTGAATGTTCCCCTGGGGGAAGTCGCCCAGGAAGCAGATTTGATCTTTATCGGTACGGTCGAGCAGCAGGAGAGCCATTTTAACCAACAGCAGACCCTGATCATGACCGAGGTGCTCTTTAAAGACATGGTTATCGTCCATTCCTCGGATCGCTCCAGGCAAAAAGAATCTGCCGCCATTACCCTGGCATATGCCGGCGGCTGCGTGGACGGTCTGTGCCTGGATACGAGTACTGCACCGTCATTTCGGACTGGCCGCCGTTATCTTCTTTTTGTCAGCGATGATGGCAAAACTTATATCAATCCCATTATCGGCGGTTCCCAGGGATTTTTTGAAGTCATCCGGGATAACCGCACTGGGGAGGAATTTGTCTTGACCGCAGATAAAAAGGCCATCACGGCAGTAAATAGCCGGGGAATCGGCCGGAGCAAATGGCCGGTCTCTGCCATAGAGGATGGTCTGCCGGTCTATGATCCCGGTCAATCAGCGCACATCGACCGTGCAACCGTTTTACCGCCGACACCGTCCAGCCCCCTGGATAGGGCCTCGGTTTCTTCCATCCTTGAAACCGGGGCAGGGGAAATATCCCCGGCCTTGGGCCTGGCGGCCTTCATCGATTACATTAAAAATTCGGCCCTGACCGAACCGTTGAGCTACCGGCTGCTGAAAAGAACGGGGCAGGGGGATTGCCTGGGAAATTCAGGCACGAAGATGGAGCAAAGACCCCTTGACCTGGAGCTGCTCCCGGTGCTTTCTTTTTCCGCAGCCGGGATGGCGACAACCGACTCGCCCGTTCTCCCCCAGGGCGGTCAATTGGGTGCCTGCGGCCATCACTCTTTGCCCTTTACTATCGAAATGGTGCCGGAAGCCTGGTGGTCATACAACACATTCGAGGCCTGCCGGACGACCTGGAATAATTTCATGGAGGTTTATCGAAAAAAAGTCAGCGACGGTAAGGTCGGTGGGCATAACGGGCAGAACGAAATCTGCGGTTGGTTCGATGATGCCACCATGTTCCAGAACTTCGGTGTCCATTGGAACAATTACCTGGCCTGGGCCCACACCTGGTATTATACCGGCTCCCCTTGCGGCAAATTGATCGAATCGGATATCGCTTTTAATCCCGCTTACACGTGGACCGATGATGAAACCCTGGCCATCGGCAACAACGACCTGGTGCTCTTAAGACCGGTGGCCATGCACGAATTGGCGCATACCTGGGGCATGCAGCGGGGCGTTGCCGGTAGTTGGGGCTTTAATGAGACTTACGATTACGACAAACCCACGGTGGTGCACAGCTACTACCACTCGATCGTGGAGAACGGCCGGGGCATCCACCCGACCGATGCCTATTGTTTCCGCCGGAATTACAGCAAATACACGGCTATCAAGGAAAACCTGGTCGATGTCGGCGTCGAGTCCTATTATGCCGATAATGGCCTGAAAAATGCGACCGCCACCGGCTCTACTTATTCCGCTGGAAGCGCGATCTCCTTAAAGAACATCACCGTGGAGAACAATAGTTACAAGCAGGTGGCGGATGTCAGGATCCGCATCTATCTGTCTAAAGATAGGACCATCACCGGCACCGATTACCAGGTCGGGACTTTCTGGTTCTGGGCGACCTTCACCGCGGAAAGTTATACCGTTTTTAATCTCGATTCTACCGTCCCGGTCGGTATCCCGGCCGGTATCTATTACATCGGCATCATCATCACCGTTAACGGCGACCAGCAGGATAACTACACGCCGAATAACAGCACCTCTTTCTTTGCCACCATTACCATCAAAGGCGGCGCTGACGGCGGGGATGATGACGGCGGCGGTAAGTGTTTTATCGCTACGGCGGCCTACGATTCCCCGCATCACCCGTATGTAAAGATATTCCGGGGTTTTAGGGACCGTGTCCTGGTGCGCGGGGAATTGGGCCGGCAATTGGTCGATCTCTATTATAAATATTCGCCGTTCCCGGCGGAAGTTATTTCCCGGCATGAAAGCCTACGGGCAGCCGTGCGCCAGGGTCTGACCCCCCTGGCCGCCATCTGTTCCTTGCTGCTCCGTTAGCAATATCTATATCCAGGGCGCGGAGTGACTGAGGCCGACATCCAGCAGGAGATCGACGAGGAGATGCGGAAGCGGTTCGAAACGTGCCTGGATGGAATTATTAAGGGTAAAAAACCTGGCAAAGTGCGAATCGTTTTGGAACCAACCGAGTATCCCCCAAAATTAAGCACCAAGTGACACCCCATGTCGCACCCCAAGTGACACCCCAAGTGACACCCCAAGTCACCCACGAAGCACCTGGCAAGCACCTGGCAAGCACACAGCAAGTAACCGCACAAGTAGGAGAATTTTGTCGGGAACCGCGTTCCTCAAAAGAAATCATGGCAATGCTAAAGCTGAAACATTGGAAAACTTTTCAGTTTAATTATCTCAACCCGTTGCTGGATATTGGATTTATTGAAAGAACTATTCCAGACAAGCCTCAAAGTCGTAATCAGAAATACCGGTTGACGGAGAAGGGGAGAGCAATACTTAACAAGTATGACGCCAAAGGGTAGAAACGACATGTCTAAGGATGATTATAAGCAAACACGCCTTTTCAAAGAGAAAGCGGTTCCCGGCCCAGGACGAGACCAGGAGACCGACACCCAGGCAGGAAGCTCCCCCAACGCTACCTCAAATTCTTCCGGCGACCGGATGACCAGGCACTTAAATCCCGGCTTAATAGCCAATTTTTTTACCAGCACGTTTTCTTGCTGAATGGTTGGCCAATCTTGTTGAAGGGTTCGGTCATCCAGGGGTCCGGTTATCTCCTACTCCTTAACCGCCCGGATCAGCATGGCTAAAGATTAGCTCATTTTCCCCGGCAGTTAGTACATTCGCCTTGACCAGTGGCTCATGCACCTTGCCGTTCATGTTTGCCAAAAAAATTTGCTGTTCCATCACCTCATTGAAGATAACCGTCATCTCATGGAAGAGAAAAATCACCTCATTTAAGAGAACCGTTATCTTATGAACCCGAACGGTCATCATGTGGAAGAGAAATACTATCTAATGCTACCCAACCGTTATATCATCTTCCTCCTCGGCCAGCACATTTTGGAGAAAAGTTCTCCGGTCTTCCTGTACGGTTAAGGAATGCCGGAGAAAATTTCTCTCTTATGTCCGAACGGTTCGGGTTTACCGGATAAAATTTGTCTCTTATGAGATGGCAGAACAGCCGGACCGGGGAAAAATCATCTCCCGGACCTTGATAGAATCCTCATGCCGGGGGAAATTTCTCTCCCACATCTTGATGGAATTCTTCTGCCGGGCAGCATTCACTTTCCAGGACACCGGGGAACCGTTTTATCACATGCTCTTTTACCACAATGCCCCCCGGTTCTTCTGTGCCCGACAGCCCATACCCGGCAGGGTGTTAAACGGCCCTCCCCCGGTGCCGCCTCCCATGCTTGACCATTACCCAATGGAAAAGATACTCGAATAGCTATTGATAACAGCCTTCTACCCTCCCTTTCCACGCCCAAGCTATCCCCAACTCCGCCGGAATTTGCTCTTAACCAGTGCAAAAAAACATGGTTTTTGAAATATCGGCATATCGGGGATCAAAATTCCGCGGAAGTTTTATGATCTCAAGCAGCCGCATTTCTTACCGAGGGATTTTAAGATCGATCTCGAAGTCCCCGGTACCGGCGAGGTTAAGGAAGCCATTCCCCCCGAAACCATCTCCTACAAACTCGTCTCCCCCTCAGACCCCCAATCCCGCACGCTCTTCGACCCTTGAGCCTCCTTTTACCAAAGGCCCATCGCTTCTACTTCACCCCAGGGATATGGTAGCTAAAGAATTAGTCCTGGGCTAGAACTATTTCGCAGCCTTCTCTATTTCCTGCACCTTAATGGTATTGTTTGTCCAGGCCATTTAATTATTCAATATCATATCTGAAAACAATAAATTTATTATAAAAGAAATAGAAGAGTCTTTTTAGAACAGATATTTTAACTTCATCAGAATAATAAATATTATTTAAAGGAATCGGATGATCAGTAGATTTATCAAACTCTATCATTACATGATTTGGATTTATGAAGTACCTAATCGTACCCTCTCTTCTATCGAAATCTTTTAAGATCGAGCTTGATTCGTTACTGGTTTCTATCGAAACCTTTGTGCCTCTCGGTAACGACAAAATTTCAAAATATTTTCTAAATTTGAATTTTGATTTTGATAATATATCCTTTCGGAATCCTTTTGCTACTATTTTATTCTTTTTTATCATCTTAATTATCTTTGCTGATCCAATAGACATTTGACCCTGCATCCAATGTTTATTCCAATATCTAACGTTGGAGCGATAGGAATCGGCATATCTAAATATGGATCGAGACATCTGATTACAATAAAATATAACGATCCATAAATAGGTCTACTAAACATTATACTTCTGCAATCCTCAAGGCATTTTTTCAATTTACAATCATCTGTTTTTGTAGTAAACAGAAAGTTTAAATCTTTGATCACACCTTGGAAAAACCACCCAGCGTGGTCCCAGATGACATCAAAGTCATGATAAGTGATTTTATCCAGACCGCCGCCGTTGGGCATCATCCACTGCCAATCATTCCCCTCAACAAGACCATAATAGTCAATGTTATTCACTGGATTATGTCTGACAAAAGCATTCATATTCAGGCCGCCTTTAAGTCCTATCGGGTCTTCGGTGGTGAAGCGGCCGAGGGAGGGGCTGTAGTAGCGGTGGTAGAAGTAGTAGAGACCGGATTCGGGGTCGAGGTACTTGCTCTGGAAGCCGAGCGGGGATTTGGATGTGCCGGACTGGGAGATGAGGTTGCCGAAGGTGTCGTAAGCCCTGGAATTAACGACCTGGGAAGTGCCGTGGGAGAAGGTCTTGTAGATGGTGCCTACCTGGTCTTTGATGTAGGTGTACCAGCCTTTCTTATCGGTAGCAAAGGGGTTGGAGGTTGCTTCGGCGTACTCGAAATGGCCTTCCACGTTATCCATGCCGACGCCGTACACATAGCGGCGAATGGGTTGATGGTTTTCGTTGAGTTCCAGGGAGATGTTGTCTTCATCCCATAAGAAGTTGGTGACCATGCCGTTGACGGTTTTCTGGATGCGGCGGCCGTAGAGGTCGTAGGTGTACTGGGCGATCTGGTCAACGGAGGTAAACTCATTGGCATAATGCTCAGATTTTGATGTTTCCATAATATTCATTTGTAAGCGATCAATAAAGTACATCTTCACAAGGGGATGAATTTATGTCATGATGGGTTCCTTGAAAACTATACCGAGGAGGAAGCTATCATGGCAGAAGAGAATGGTCAAACAAGGCGTCAATTC
>Ga0315287_10000783_pt1 | contig 28300 bp, 15 predicted proteins | sample YL17G11_0_MG_FD_205037 | JGI IMG/M metagenome (GOLD analysis project Ga0315287, IMG submission 205037) | Sediment microbial communities from Yellowstone Lake, YNP, Wyoming, USA - YL17G11_0 | ecosystem: Environmental > Aquatic > Freshwater > Lake > Sediment | place: USA: Wyoming | collected... | reverse complement strand
CCCCACACACACATCATCCACCTCTGGCCGCCACCCTGTCCGCCGCGGGCGAGCGCAGGTGCAGGCGCCGCGGCGGGCGGGCGGGGCCAACGCCGCCTGGGCAGGGCGGCCGTGACGCCGGTCGGGGGCGACGGGCTGAGGGTTGTGGAGCAGCGCATGGGGGGTATTTTTTCAGACGCCGCCTGTTGGGCCAGTCGCCAGCCTGCTGCTCCTCACGTCACGAGGGATTGTCAGGTGATGCTCTACTAATACCCGGGGGCGTTGAAACGAGGGCGTTGGCAGACGAGAGCACGAAAAGTCAAAAAAAAAAATCAACCACGCCCGGTTTCATTTTCAACAACGCCGCCCCGACCCCACTCAAACTCTGATGCGCCCCGTGGAGGAGGGAGACCCCTCGCCTCCCCATCCTCTCCCCCTTCTCAAGCCTTGACCGCGTACTTGCGCCGGGGGAAGGCCGCCGCCTTCTTAGCCGCCCGCGCGGTCGTCGCGCCCGCCTGGGCCTTTGTCAAGCGCTGGCGGATCGCCCGCGTCTTCTTGACGCGCAGGTCCAGGGGCACGTACTTCTTGCCCGCGTACGCGGCCTTCAGGGCGGACCGGGTGGAGGCGGTGATGACGGTCAGGGTGCGGGCGATGCCCTTGCGGACCTCCTTACTGTGAGCGGAAACGAGGGGGAGAAGGGCAGAGGTTGGTGGGTGAGAAGAGAGCGGCTGAGTCTTTTTTCCCTCGTCTCGCCGCCTGTGCCCCTCTCTCTCCTCTCCCCCCTCCAAAAAAAATACTCACATCTTGGAGAGCTTGTTCGGCGCGCCGCCCGTCACCTTGGCCACCCGCAGGGCGCCGAGCTCCTGCTTGAGCTCGCGGAGCTGCGTGAAATGTGGGCGTGGAGAGGGAGAGCGTGAGAGCAACAAGAAAAAGAGATCGGCGCGACGGCCGCAAGCCAGGAGGCGGGCGTCCGGAGGCTCGGACTGGACGGCCAGCCCTTCCTCAGGCAGGCTCGCAGGAAGAAGACGATCATGCGCCAATGCCTGTGAGCGGGACAGAGCGAGAGATCGCACTGGGCGAAGTCTCTCCCTCGCAGCCTGCAGAGGCGGCGGCGGCGCCGGCGGCGGGCGGCGGCCTCGATCTCTCGCTCTCCCTCTTTGCACGCCGCCTGGGGGCGCGCCCTCTCGTCCCCCTCTTACCTTATCGGTCAGCTCCTCCCGGGACTTGCCCCGCAGTTCGCGTGCCTTGACATGGACTGTTGTGCGTGAGAGGGTGGGGAGAGTTGTGAGGACGCACCGTTTTTCTTCCAACGACCGCCGTCCAGGCGCGTCGCCCAGTGAGGCAGGCCCGGGGACGGGATGCAACGCCCGTCCATAGGTCAAGGTGCTGCCTGAGATCCAGCAGGCACGAGGCATGGAAGACACGGGGTGCGCGCCTCTCAGCACAGGAGGGCGCACGCTCTCCAGTCGCGACGGCCGGACCCCCGCCGCCGCGCCGGCGTCCTCTTTCTATTTTCGTCCTCCCCACGCGCCCGCCGCGCGCCCGCCCCGCCTGCCCCACCTACCCCACCAGGCGTGTGCTGAGAAGGCTACTCTACACGCCCGCGAGGTTAAAAAATAAAATAAACGCACCCATGGCTAGCTAAAAATTGAGTGCGAACAGAAGGTGGAGAGATTTGGAAGAATGATAGTGGGCAGGGAGTTGCCCTTTTTCAACCTCTCCTCTGCTCCACTCTATATTATTTTACCTTGCCCAACGCGGCACCGCGCGCGACGCGGTATCGGAACTTCAAAATCGATGGATAGAATCATGGTTTCAGTACACCCACGGCACCATACCTGTCCGCCCCTCAAACCTCCCTGGAAAGCGCTGGCGGTACCACGCATTGTGCGCCCGCGCGCGTGGTCCCAGGTTGGCCAGCGTGTAGGCCGCAAACGCGACCGCCGGCAGGGCAAACCCCGACGCGGCCGCCCAGCCCGCCCATTCCAAGGCTTCCCCGGCATAGTTGGGGCAGGCGACGAGGGCAAAGAGCCGGCCAGCCGGCAGGGCGTAGGCGCCCTCTCCACCCTCACGCTCGCTCGACTGGCGCAGGCGGCGCAGCGCCCCGTCGGCCGCCAGATTTAAGGCGGCTCCGACCGCAAACGCACCCATCCCCACGCGGAAGAGGACCGGCGAGGCGGTGCTCTTGGTTTCCTGCGCGCACCACACCAGGCTCGCGCCCTGCATCAGCCCGTTGTAGGTGCAGAAGGCAAACGCCAGGCCCGCAATCCCCACCGGCGTCCGGCCGCCCCCGCGGATGCGGAGCGGGAAGACGAGCGCCCGGTGGGCGTAGTGGGCGAGGAAGGCGGCCAGGAGGGCTGAGCGCTGGGGGCCCAGCGCGGCGGTGAGGCCGGGGAGGCCACGCCCTGTCGCGCGCGCTGCATGACACGCCATGGCGAGCGGGATGAAAAGGGCCGGGGCTTCCTGAAAAAACCAGGCGAGGCGGGCGGGCAGGCCGCGCCCGTAGCGGGCCGCGTTGGCCGGGTCGGCCCGACCGTGGCGGCCGTACGGGGTGGGTGGGACTGCACAGGTGAGGGCGAGAAATGTGGCGCCTGCGGCGACCAGCATGCCCCAGGCGGCGGCCGCGGTGAGCGTGGGGGCGTGCGGCGGGCAGGGGAGGGGCGGTTTGGGTGCACCGCTGAGGAGGCGGGCAAGGAATGCCATCTCTAAAAAAAATGAAGACGCCCCCTCCGCCTTTCCTCCTGGCACGTAGTGTATGAAGAGATTGTTGTACGTGCTCTGGCTAGAACCAGCGTGAGAAAATAGCCGGCGGTGTCCGCGACATAAAAGAGAGAAATAAGCTTGTTCAATTCACTGCGACCCACCATCACCCCGCTGCCAGCTCTCCCCTTCCTCCAACGCCAGCGCCCCGAGCTTCCCGCCCAGCGGCGTCATCCCCCCGCCCCGGCCACTGTTCTCCAGCGCCCCAAACACCAGGCGCGCCGGCAGGACGGGCGGCGGGCTGGCGGCCAGGGCGTCGGCGTCGGCGACTGCGAGGGGGTGGGACGCCAGGGCCAGGCGTCCAGGGGTCGTGCCCCGCGCCGCGGCCGCCCGCCGCGCCTCTGTCCGCGCCCGCACGGCCGCCGCCCGGGTGACCGCGCCGTCCGCTTCTCCCCTCCACGCAGCGGCGGGGGAGGAATGGGAGGCACCAAGAGGCGCCCGGGGCGTCAGGGCGGGCGAGGGCGGGATGCGGGGTGGTGGCTGGGGCGGCAGGCCCCCGCGCGCGCGCGCGGCCGCGGCCAGCAGCAGGCCCGCCTCGACGAGGGCCGCCAGGGCAGGGGGGGGCGCGCCCGCCAGGGCCACCGCCCGGCGGGCCGCCGCCCCAGCCGCAGCTTCACTCGCGGCCGCGGCTGTCGCAGCCGCGCCGGCCGCCGCCGCTTCGGCCGCCTCCAGCGCGCCGACCGCCGCCTCGACGACCTCCAGCTCCACCCCGGTGCCCACGCGACCACCGCCTGCTGGCCCGTCCGGCAGCGCGTCCAGGGCGCCCTCCGCGGCGGCCAGGCGGACCGCCGCCGCCTCAGCGCCCGCTTGCAACTCCGCCGCGGCGGCCATGAGGGCCGCCTCGGCCTCCACCCAGGCGGCCGCGGAGGTCGGAGAGGAAGGGAGGGGGAGAGAGGGCGGCACACCAGCCTCAACCGCCACCGCCGCCGCCGCCAGCCGCGCCCGGGCCGCCTCCTCCGCCTCCGCCCGGGCGCTGGACTCGCGACAGCGTTGCGAGGCGCGGCGGGTTGCAGATGCCGCCGCCCGGGCGGCTTCCCGGGCGGCGGCGGACGCCAGGGCGGCCTCCAGCCCGGCAATGCGGCTCCGGAGGGCCGGGGCCGGGGTGGTCGAGGGCCCTGGGCTGGGCGCGGCTGGGCTGGGCGCCGCCGCCGGCGCCGCCGGCGTCCCTGCCTGCAGGGCCGCCAGGGCCGCCCGTAACGCCTCCCCCTCCACCCGGGCCGCGCCCAGGGCCGCCCGCAGCCCGGCCACATCGTCCCCGTGCTGGGTGGTGGGCGTGTTGCGGATCGCGCGTGCCCGGGCCGCCCAGCGCAAGGTGGCACGCGACTCTGTCAGGTCGCCGGGGGCGGGCGAGCAGCAGGCGACCATGATGGATCGGGCGGAGCCACCCAAGGCGTCGGAGAGCAGGCGGGTCAGCTTGGAGGCGCGGTACGGGATGTGCGTGGTGGAGGGCGGGAGGAGGGGCGGGGTGGTGGTCATGGCCGCGCCTTCTCCGCCGGCGCCCGTCGACAGCCACCGCCGCCCGCCCGCGCCCGCCTGCTGCTGCTGCAACTGCTGCTGTTGCACCAAGGCATTGATGACGTTGCCCAGGGCGAGCAGGCCCATGTTGATGTGGGCGGCCTCCCGCAGGCGCGCGCCGCCGGCGAGGGTGCGCTTTGCACGCTCCGAGCCAGCTAGGTCGACAAGCTGGAGTTTGGCCTCAGTTTGGCCTTCCCCTTTCTTGTGGACCTCCACGGTCAGGGTGACGACGGCGTGGGAGCGCGAGGAGGCCGCGTTCAGGGCGGTCGCCTGCGTCGCCCGCCGCGCGCCCGCGGACGAGAGCAGCGCCGCCAGCTCGCCTGCGCTGGCCACGGGCGCCTCCACCGCGCCCGCCAGGCACACACCCCCCTTCCCGCCGGGCGCCTCTCGGATGGACAGCGAGGCCGGGGTGGTTGAGGAGGCGGGGGTCGACACGGCCAGCAAATCGCGCACGTCTTCATTCAAGACCTCCACAAACGAGGCCCGGACGGTGACGGCGGTGGTGGCCGGCGCCGCCGCCCGCACGCCCTCCGCGGTCGCAAACACGTCTGCCACCGCCCGCGGGATGATGCCCTGGGCGGCGGCGGAGGCCCCACACGCGCCCTCCCCTTCCCAGGCGGCGGAGGCCAAGCCCATCGTGTGCGTCTTTCCACTCCCCGTCGCGCCGTACGCAAAGACGGCCGCATTCACGCCGGCAAACAGGCCGGCGATGAGCGGGGCGACCTGCTCCGCGTACAGGGCGGGCCGGTGGTCGACGGGCGCTGCTGTCGCCCCGCTGTCGTAGAACGCGTCCACGGTGAAGGCCTGGCCGCCGCAGGAGAGGGATGGGAGCAGCAGCGGGGGTGCCGTGGTTGGTTGAGCGGTCCAGCTTGGCTGCTGCTGCAGGCCGACGACCGCGGGCGGGCCGCCGCCTTCATGCGGGGCGAGGGGCCGGACGTGGACGACGACGGTGACGGCGCAGGTGAGGGTAGGGAGTGGGGCGAGGGCGGCGCTGCCCGGGCTGGGCGTGGCGTCGGTCATGACGGGGAGAGGAGCTGGGAAAAGGGAAGCTGAGTGGTTGGGAAAGCACGCGCTCAACGAGTGCGCGCGGTCTTTCTGCCGCGCCTGGCCACGCGATCGCAGAGGGTGCGCACCGCACCCGTGAGACTGTGCCAGGAGTGCCTGATCAGCTAGGGAGGTCACGAATGGGCGCGGGGCCACGGCTCCTGAGCTAGAGAGGCCGTTGGCCGCGGGGAATGGAGAGTGAGGTAGTGCGCGCGCCAGTGCGCCGTGCTCGTCTCTCCCTTTTCTTGCAAGTCCCCGATTCTTCACACACACAAAAAAATGCCGTCCAAGAAGAAGGCGGCCCCCCTCCCTCCACCCCCGGCCCTCGCGGCCGCCACGGCCGCCGGCCGCCTGCCCTGGACGCTCGCCCACACCGCCCGCCTGGGGCGCCACGCGGTCGCCGCCCGGGCAATCACTCCTGGCGAGGTCATCCTGAGCGAGGCCGCCGTCGCGGCGGTGCCGCGGGCCAGGCACGCGGGCGACGCCTGCCGTGCCTGCACCGCGCCCCTAGGGCCGACCCGGGTCGTCGGCGGGCCTGGCAGCGCGCCTGGCGCCCCCCCGCCCTCCTACTGCTCGCCCGCCTGTGCGGCGGCGCACGAGCCGATCGCCCTCGCCGCCGCGCCCGGGCGGGCCGCGGTCAGAGGCCTGGCCGCCGCCCACGGCCACGCGCACGCCCACGGTGGGGGGTGCTGCTCGGGCGACACGGCCGGGAAGCTGGGCGTGGAGGACCTGGGCGACCTGCTGGCCCTAGTCGTCGAACTGGACGCCGTGTGCCGAGTGGAGGCGGCGGCGGCGGCGGCAGGAAGGAGGGCGGGCGGCGAGGAGGCAGGCGCGGCCGCCCCACCGCCCTCCTCTTTTACACCCCAAGACCCTGCCCCCGCCGCCGCCTCTCCGCCCGGCGTCGCCGCCGCGCACATCCTGGCGTGCGGCCCCGCTGACGTGGCCGTTTTGGCCCACGCCTGGGACAGGCAGCCCCCCGGGTGGCGGGCGCAGGTCAGCGCGGCGACGGCCGGCCTGGCGGACGCGTTGAGGGGCGCACCGCACGCGCCGACGGCTGCCGGCCTCGCCGCCCTCGCCTCGCGCGCCGTGGCCAACGCGCACGGCACCGGCGCGGGCAACCCGGCCAACGTGGACTTTGGGTTTGGCCTCTTTCCGGCGACCGCCATGCTGAACCATTCCTGCTCGCCCAACGCGGCCTTTGTGGCCGGCGACAGCAGCTCAGGCAGCAGGGACGGCGGGGGTGCAGCAAACCACGCAAACCAGGCGCTGATGACCGTCCGGGCCGTCACCCCTATCAGGGCAGGCGACCAGATCACGGTGGCCTACATCAACCTGTACGCCCCCAAAGGCGAGCGAGCCGCCGAACTGGCGGCGTCCAAGCACTTTGCGTGCGGGTGCGCCCGGTGCGGGGCGCCGGCCGCGACTGGCCGCGACCGCCACCTCCAGGCGGTGGCCTGCCGAGCCACGAAAGGGTGTGGCGGGTGGGTGCTGCCCGCCGCGGAGGGTGACAAGAAAGGCGGCGGCGAGGAGGCGCCGCACGAACAGCACGCCCACGGCGACGCGTGCGGGGGTGGCGGCGGGTGCGGGGGCCACGGCCCGCGCCCCCAGCCCTGGGCGTGCGAGGCGTGCGGCCGGCCCGCCCCGGCCGACGGTTCCCCGGCCGACCCGGCCCTCCAGACCTCCCGAGCCTACCACACCCTGGGCCGGGCCTTTGCCGCCCTCCACGGCGGCGGCGGCCCCGGGCGCCACGCCACCGCCCGCCCCCTGTTTGAGGCCGTCCTAGCCCTCGCCCCCAAGACCCTGCACCCCCACCACGCGGCCGTGTTTGACGCCCTCATGCCCGCCGCCAACTGCGCCCGGGCGGCAGGGGACGGCGAGGCCGCGGCCCGGCGGGTGGGCGACCTGCTGGCCGCCATGGACGCGCTGGTGGGCGTGCCGACCGCGGAGGTGGGGAACCTGGCCCACCTGCACGCCGAACTCCTCGCCGAGCGCGCGGCGGGCGGGGCGGGGCAGTGCGGGGGGGGCGCGGCGGCGGCAGGGTTGAGGAGGAAGGCGGCGGCGGCGGCGGCCCGGCGGGCGGTGGGCGTGCGGGCGCTGGTGCTGGGGGACGACCACCCCGGGACAAGGGCCAGTGCGGCGTTGCTGGCGACGCTGGGCGGCAAGTGAGAAGGGGGACGGATGGGGGGGGGGAAACACGTCGGCCGCGGCCGCCCGGGACGACCCGCCCGCGTACCCCAGCTCTGCCAGGTACTGCGATGGCGCCCGGGTCGGGGGTGGTGGTCGCACGCTTTTTTTGCTTTTTTCAGGCAGGCACGACCCCGCGCCCCACCACCCCTCTATCACGCACCAGCACACACGCCCACACAGGAGCAAATCACTCTCCCGCCCCCAGCACGCACAACCCTTAATCGACGAAATAAACAAAGCGAAAGGAAAACCTTTCTTTTCACCCCGTCCGCGGCCGCTTGGGCACGTACAGCTCCACATACCGGGCCGCCGCCTCCAGCATGACCTCCTTGGCGGCCGCCGCATCGCCGAACGGATCCGTCCCCTCCTCGCCCAGGGCGAACGATTTCTTCTCCTCGAGCGTGTAGTCCTCGAAAAAGCGCTTGATCTCGGCCAGGCGGTGCGGCGGCAGCTCGGCCAGGGAGTTGAGGTCCCGCACCTCCGGGTCGTCCGCGTGCACGGCGATGACCTTGTCGTCCTTGCGCCCCGTCGCGGCGTCCTTCATGCGGATGAGGCCGATGGCCTTGGCGCGCAGGCAGGAGAAGGGCGCCAGGGGCTCCTGCATCAGCACCAGGACGTCCAGGGCGCCCTCATCATCGTCCAGCGTGCGCGGGATAAACCCGTAATTGGCCGGGTACACGGTCGCCCCCGTCAGCACGTGGTCCACCGTGAGGCAGCCGGTGCCGGGGTCCAGCTTGTATTTGAGGCGGCAGCCGCGCGGGGTCTCGATGACGGCGCGGAAGACTGGAACGCGGCGAGGAGAGAGGGGGGGGGGATGGATGGGGCGGAAGAGAGAGGTCGAGGTCGAGGAATGAGAGAGCGCCGGCGGCCCGCGCGGGGGCGGTGCAGGGCGAGCATTTGGAAAAATGCGGCATCGCCTCGGCTACCCCCAGCGCACTCAATTTTTAGGGGGTTGGGGCAGCTGAAGTGTAGTGGGCCCCACGCCGGGGCGGCACGGCATTGGTGAGACGGTGACCGGGGCGGGGGCGGTGTCCCCGTCGGCATCTCTTCCCCCACCCAGCGCCAGCCTTAATCGGAGGACGCTCCCTCTCTCTCAACAGTGACTCACATTCCGGGAACTCATCGCCCGGGTCGCCGTCGTGCCAGGGGTGGGCCACATGCTCCATGCCTTCGACAGCCATTTTTGGAGTGTGAGGGAGGGACGCGTGGGGGGGGGGTGGCGAGCGCGAGAGAGGGAGAGAGATAAAGATGAGGACAGTGCTGAGTGCAGAGTCGGCTCTAGCTCAAGGCAAACTCGTTTTTCCATGAGCATCGCCGACGCGCCCGCCTCCCGCGTCCTGGTGGACCTTCTCGCCCTGGCCGCCCGCCCCGACATCTCGTGGCCCGCAGAATCCATGGGCCCGGCCTGGAGCTGGGCGCGGGCGGCCGAGGAGGAGGGCGGGGTGGAGGGCGAGGTAAGGGAGAGAGAGCGCGAACCAAAACACGCGCAAGCGTCTCTCTCTCCGTCTGCTCCCCGCCCCTTTCAAACTCGCCGCTAACCCTTTTCCTCCTTTCCTACACACCCCGACAGGCCCTGGCCGCCTTGCCGCCCGGCCTGGCTGGCCTAGTCTGCTCAGCCAGTCAAGCAGCAGGAGGAGGCACAGGAGGAAAAAACACCACGACTTGCACAGACGCGCTCGCGGACGCGCTGGTCGGGCGCCTGGGCGGGGGGGCACCCTTGAAAGAGCCATCATGCGCTGCCAGCCTCACCGCCACCGCGACCGACGCCGCTGATGACCCTCCGCACGCCGCCGCCGCCTGGGCTCGCGCCCGGGCCCGCCTGGGCGCGGCCCGGGCGGACGCGCGGTGCATGGCGGCCGCGGCGGGCGCGGCCGGCGCGGCCGCGGGCGCCACCCCACCTGGCGACGTGCCCGCCGTGGAGGGGCTGCTGGCGCTGGCGCTGGCAACGTCGACCGGCCGGGAGAACTGCGCAGCGCCGCTCACCCCGGCCGCCCTGTTGGCCCTGGCCGCCACTCCCCCTGCCGCGCGCGCGGTCGCGGGCGACGCGCTCGCGTACCTCACCTCCCGCCCCGCCCTGCGCCGGGCGGCGGCCGCGGCGGCGTTACGGGATGCGGGCGCGCTGCCTGCCTGGCCACCCCCCCTACCGGCGGCGGGTGGGAGAGGAGTGCCGGGCAAGGCGGCCCGACGGAGGGGCAAGGACGGCGCCGGCGGCGGCGGCGGCGGCGCGTGGCCTGATGAGGAAGGGGAGCAAGAACAAGAGGCCGCTGCCGCCGCCGCTGAAGCCGACGCCGTCGCCTGGGCCCTCGAGTCCCGCTGCCTGGCCACCACTGAGCTGGCCTGGTGCTGGGAGGTGGGCGCCTGGCGGGGCGTGGCGAGCGGCACGGCGGCGGCGGCGGCCACGCCGCCCCCTCCAAGCGCGGCCACGGCGGCCGGCGCTGCCCTGCCTCCCGACCCGGGGGCCGCGGTCTTGAGCCTACCGCCCGCCCTAATCGCGGCCGCCGCCCGGGCGGCTGCGGGCGGTCCCTCCGCCGCCGCCTCGACCTTCCCCGCCAGCGTGGCGGGGTGCGCGGCCGAGGCGTTGGGCGGCGGCGGCGGGTTCGCGGCCGCCACCCTCCTCATGCACTTGCTGGTGGGTGGCGGGGCGGCGGGCGCGGTGGCCCGGGCGGCCCTGCGCCGCCGGCAGCGGGAGACGGCGATGCAAGCATAGAGAGAGACTGCCGTGCAGTGTATTAGAAAAAACGTCTAAAGGCTTAACAAGAAAAAGGCCGTCACAAAGCCGTCACAAATAAAAGCACTTGAAAAGAGAGAGAGGGGGTCGGTGGTGGTTGGAGCCCGCCGGGCGTGTGATTGTGTGCGCTCTCTCTCGTGCGTGCGCGTCTTGTGTGGGCACACACCAAAAGCGCACGCACGGGGGGCAGCAACACCCCTCACACGGGGCTCTCTCGCACCGCCCTTAAAAAAAAAAAACAGCGGAAAAAAGTGGGGAAAAAGTCAGCAGCGGGGGGGAGCGGGGTTTGGAAAAAGGCGGCGGGGTTTTGAGGGGGGGCCACAACAGTCGGAGGAGCCAGGGACTTAATCTCTCTGAACATGATCAGAAATTAGGGGAGAGGTGAGGTGGAACACGGGCCGCGCCAGGTGAGGGAAGGAGGCGCCGGGCCCTCAGGGAAAGGGCAAGGGAAAAAAAAAAAACGGATGAGGTTCAAATGGGAACGGGGAGAGCGGGTTTTCTTCTCTTCGCCTTTTTGTGAGCACGCCCGCTCACCGCTCCAGCATCCACATCGTCAGCGGAGAGGGCATAGGCGCGGACCCCGCACCACTGCCCGCCATCGCGCCGGGCGGGGTGGCGGCCAGCCGGGCGAGGAGGGGCGGCAGGGACCCCGGCGTCGCGAGGGTGGGGGGCGGAGGCGGAGGGGGTAGGGGGTCGTGCGCGCCATGGTAGTGGTGGTGGTGGTGGTGCTGCGCCGCCGCCGCCGAGAACAGGCCGGCCGCCGTGCCGACCCCTTCCCCACTCATCGCGGAAGCGGACGCCGCCAGGGCGGGTGGGGGCGGGAGGAGGGCCAGGGCGTGGTGGTGGGGGTGCGGCGGGCGGGCGGCGGCGAGGAGGAAGGGGGGCTGGGGTGAGGCCGGCGGCCTGACCAGCGCTCGGTGAAGGCTGCGGGAGGCGCGCCCCGCCTCGCACTCCATCTCCTCCTCCTCCCCCTCTTCCTCGGCTGGCAGCGGCGGGGGCGTCTGGGGCAGCACAGACACCGCCGGGCGCCGCCCCCGGCGGGAGGTGGGCCGCCCCCACACAGGCAGCGGCAGGCTGCGCGGGCCGCCGCCGCCGCCACCGGCCGCCGCCGCCGCGGCCGCGGCCGCCTGGGCGGCCCCGGCCCGCGCGCACGCCCGCTCGGCCGCCGCGGCCGCCCGCCGCTCGGCCGCCGCCACCTTCTTCGCCGCCTTGCGGGCGGCCGCGTCCGCCTCCACCGCGCGCACGGCGGCCAGCAGGCGGGCCACGGCAGGCGCGCCGGGGGGTAGGCCCAAGTCTGGCGGGGGGGGCGGCGGGTCGCGCGCCAGGGCCGCGCCCTCCCCGCCCGTCGCCCGCAGGAATGCCTGGTACGCGCACAGCTCCTTGTCCGTCGGCGCCACCCCCGCCCACGCGCCCCGGCAGAAGATCCAGTACGCGTCCGCCGCGTACGGCCCCACGCCGGGGAGGGCGGTCGGGTCGGTCCAGCCGCCCGCCAGGAAGGCCGCGGAAAAGGCGACCAGCGCCCTGGCCCGCGTGTTGTGGAGGCCGAGCGGGCGGAGCAGGGCGGCCAGCGCGGCCTGCCCGGCCTCGTCACCCTCCAAGGCCGCCGCGGCCGCCGGCCCCGGCAGCGCCGCGAAGAGGGCCCACACGACCGTGCGCGCCTGGACTGCGGCCGTCTTGTTCAGCAGGATGCAGCCGGCCAGCATGCGCCAGGGGCAGGCGTACAGCTGTTCCTCGAGCAGGCCAAGCGGGGAGGGCGGCGGGTGCCAGCCGGGCGCGGTGGTGCGGGGGTCGGTCCCCGGCGGCAGGAGCGGCGGGGGCGGCGGCGGCGGGGGCGTCGCGGCTTTAGCCCCCTTTCTCTTCTTGAGGCTGCCCTTTTCGTTAGGGGGGGTGGGGGGGGCGGGGTCAATGGCACCCCGCTTGGCCTTGCCCGTGGGCGGCGGCGGCGGCGCCCCGGCGGTGGCGGCGGCGGCGGCGGCGGCGGCGGCAGGCAGCAGCTGACCCCGGCGGGCGGGCGGAGGGGGTTGGGAATCGGGCGGCGCAGCGGGGCGCCGGCGCAAGCGCAAGAGCGGCCCCGGCTGGTCCTCCCCCGCCGCCGCCGCCGCCGCCGCCGCCGCCGCCGCCGCCGCCGCCGCCTCCTTTTCCGTGGCCATCGCCGCTTTCTCGGCCCCGCGCGCCGTGACCGCGGCTTCCAGGGCGGTCAGGAAGGCAGCCGGGTCGGGCGGGGGCGGGAGGGCGGTGGCGGCCTGGGCGGCAGCAGCGGCCGCTTTGTCTCCGCTCCCTTCGCCCGCCGCCGCGTCCGCCGCCGCCGCCGCCGCCCGGGCCGCCGCGCCGCGTAGGGGCGACTCAGTCAACTTGCGCCTCAGGCCGGTGTGAGGGGGTGCCTCCTCACCACCGCCACCGGCGGCGGCCGGCAGCGACCAGCCGGCAGGGGGGACAGCGCCACCAGACTTGCGGCCGAGGCCGGCCGGGCCGGGCACAGCCGCCGCGCCCGCCGCGCCCGCCGCCGCCCGGGGTGGGGACAGCGCACCCAGGCCGGCCACGGGGCGGGCCGGGGAGGGCGCCTCCCCCACCGCGTCGGGCACCCAGGGAGAGGGCGCGCGGGCAGGCGAGGCCGTGCGGGTCGGGGAGGACGAGCCCGCCGGCACCGCCCGCACGGCCGGCAGGGGCAGGGGGGGCAGCAAGGGCACCAGCCGGGCCTTGGGCCGCTGGCCCCGGCGGCGGTGCAGGACGGCGGTGGCGCCGGCGCCGGCGCCGCCCTCCGCGGCCAGGGCGGCCGCGACGGCCGCAGCCGCGGCGGCGAGGGGAGGGTGCTGCAAGCGCGCCGCGCGCGCTCCCATCGCACCCGCCTGCACAGGCGCCGCCGGGAGCGCCAGGGCTCCACCATCCCGGGCCCGCACCCCGCCAGGAAGCTTGAGGATATTTCTGGCCTTGCCCTCGCGCCCGAACCCGGGCTTGAGCGGCGGGCGGCGCGGGGCGAGGAGGGGCGAGGAGGAGGAGGAGGAGCGACCGTTGGCCCCGACAGGTGTCAGAGGGCTCGCCTGTTTGAAGGGCGGCCGGGCTTTCACGCACCGGCCGCACCCAGCGGGGGAGAACCGGCATTTGGAGCAGCCCATAGGTGGCGTAGGGAGGGGGCGCGGGGAGGTGGGGTGTGGAGGGAGCGGGGGCGGAGAGCGCAGACGGAAACGCAAAAGAAAAAAAAATGCCCCGATCAATCGATATCTCGATCTCACCGAGCCCTGGAGACCGCGTCCGGAAGACCAGTGATCGCCCAGATCTCTTGATCGGTGGGTGAGCTTGCCTTATGGAGTAGTAGGAGAACAAGGGGTAGGAGGGGGCGGGAGTAGGGGGGAGGAGTGGGGAAAGGGGCGGGGAGAGGAGGGAAGAGCGTTCTGAACCTGAATGACGTTACTTGCTCACTCGCTTGCCGCTCGCCGTCTCCTCCTCATTTTTTTTCCCACCTCGATCGCCTGGCCAGGCCGCGCGGCCCGTCGGCACGCCCACGCCTGCCAGTGACTGCACATAACCCACATCCCCCACGCCCTCCCGTCCACCAGACAGCCCCTGAAGCCCGGGAGGCGTTTTTTTATATATATTTCATTCAGCCGCCCGCCGGCGCCTAGCGTGCACGCACTCGTCTTACTCGTGCGCCGCTCAGACTCACCGGGCGAGACAGCTACCGCAGCTACCGCGGACCGGCTAGGCGAGAGGTCTTCGGACCGGCTAGGTGAGAGATCTTCCTCTGGCAACCCATAGGGGCGAAAGAGCAAGCTGCCGCAGAGCATTCCCTTTTTCACTAGCGGAAAAATAATAAATGCTCCTCTCGCATCTCTTTTCGTCTGCTCCTCACGCACCACCCCCTCCCACCGCTCACAGACGTCTGTGCGCGAGACACGCGCACAGCCGGGCTTAGTCTCAAGACAAGAAGGGAAACACCAAAAAACAGCTGCGCGCAAAAATGCCTGCCTCCTTTCCACCACCCCCGTACCCACCCCCGCCCCCGCCCCGCGCTGGCTGGCTGGCCCCGACCGCCCGCACCGCCGGCTTCACGGCCGTCCAGCTGGCCGTCCTGCGCAACCAAATCGTCGCCTTCCGGGGCCTGGTGGAGGCGGTCGTGGGCGGCGGCGGCGCGGGGGCGGGCACGGTCGCCACCCTGCAGCCCATCCCGCCGCCCCTCCTGGCCGCGTGCACGCCGCCCGACCTGCCCCCCCTCCCCGCCGCCGCCAACGGGGGGCGGGCGCCTCCGCCTCCGCCCGGGCCGGCCGGGGTGGCCCTACTGACGTCAGATGGGGTGACCATTGTGCTGGTCCCGGGCGACGGCGGCGGCGGCGGCGCCCGGTCCGCGGCCGGCCCGGCCAGCCACAGCGGCCGGAGCGCGGCCAACGGGGGGCCGCCCCCGCCCGCCTGGGGCGCCCTACTCGCGGCCCGCCCTCCCACGGGCCCGCTCTACCACGCAGCGTCCGATGCCCGGACGGGGCCCCTGCGCGGCGGCGGCAGCGTCGGCGGCGGCGGCGGCGGTGGGCAGCAGCACCACCCCCCTCTCCCCACCGCCACCCTCCCCGCCCTCCCAACGCCCCGGGAAGACGACGACGATGGCGGCGACGGCCACCACGACACCCATCCCGCCGGCACCCTGGCCACCGGCCTCCTGGCCGCCCACTTCCCTGTGGCCTGGGAGCGGGCCCGGGCGCGGGCGGAAGCGTCCGCGGACGCGGCCGCCGCCGCCGCCAAGGCCGCCGGCGACGCGGCCGGGCTCCGAGCCGCCCTCCTCCTCCGCCGCATCGCCCGGTGCGCCCGCCTGCAGGCCCGCCTACGGGCGGAGGCCGAGGCGGACGGGGCCGGGCTGGCGCGGATGGGGCCGAAAGCGTACCTGCGGGCCGCCAGGGACGCGGATGAGGGCCTGCGATCCTCCGCCCGGGCCGCCTCCTCCCGCCGGGCGGCGGCCCTGGGCCTGGCCGACTGGGCGGCCCGGGTCAAGGCCTGGAAGGCCGCGTCAGGGGCGGCCAGCGAGCGGGTCGCCGACGCTCGGGCCGCCCGCACCCGGCTGGCCCTGCGCGTGCGCGGCCGCCTCGCGCGCGCGGCTGGCGTCCCCCTGGGCCCCGGCGGCAAGCCCCGCCCCACGCCGGCCGGCGCGGAGGCGGACCGAGCCGCCCGCATGGCCGCCCTACAGGCGAACGATTGGACCAAGTACCAGGCCCTGCTAAAGGCGTCGTCGGCCCGGCCGGGCGGGGCGGCCGGCGCGGCCCCGGGCGTGGGCGGCGGCGTGTCCGCGGGCGAAAAGTTTGCGGCGATCGAGCGGTTCCTGGCCCAGACGGACGAGTACCTGGCCAAGCTGACGTCGCGCATTGCCTCCACCAAGGTAGACCAGGCGGGGCGGGACGCGCGGGCGGCGGCGACGGTGGCCGCCAAGGCGGCGGGCCTGCCGGAGGCCGAGGTCGAAGCCGCGGCCGAGGCGGCGGCGGCGGACGCGTCCGCTGCGGCGGCCGAGGCCGCCGCGGCCGTCCAAGCCACTGCGGCGACGGGGGCGTCCGACGCGGATGGCGGCCCCGGCGGGGCGGGCGGGGCGATGGCGGCCTACTTGGCCCTCGCCTCCTCGTCCTCCAACCCGGTGACGGGTCCGCCGGCGGGGCTGGTGCCGCCCAAGGGTGCCTCCCTGCGCCCCTACCAGCTGGTGGGGCTACAGTGGATGGTCTCCCTGTACGACAACCACCTCAACGGCATCCTGGCGGACGAGATGGGGCTGGGAAAGGTGAGTCGAGAGTCCGGAGATCGCGGCACGAGGCGGAGAGAGAGAGGCGCTCTGCACACAGCCCGCCTGCGCGTGCGCTTCTCCCCATCCCATCCCCAACCTCTCCACCATTTTCCTTTTTCTCAACAGACCGTCCAAGTCATGGCGCTCCTCGCCTACCTGGCCGAACACCGGGGCGACGCGGGCCCCCACCTCATCATCGTCCCCAACGCCGTCCTCGTCAACTGGCGGGCGGAGCTGGCGCAGTGGGTGCCCGGGTTGAAGTGCGTGTACTACGTGGGGCGCAAGGTGGAGCGGGCCGCCCTGTACGCGGCCGAGGTCGCGGGCGGGCGCTTCCACGTCCTGGTCACCACCTTTGAGTTCATCATGCGGGACCGGTCGCGCCTGGCCAAGCTGGACTGGCGGTACATCATCATCGATGAGGCCCAGCGCATGAAGGACCGCGAAAGCAAACTCGCCAAAGATCTGCGCCACTTCACGGCCGCCCGCCGCCTGCTGCTGACGGGGACACCGCTCCAAAATGAGCTGCGTGAGCTGTGGTCATTGCTGAACCTCCTCCTGCCCGAAGTCTTTGCGTCCCGCGCGGAGTTTGCGGCCTGGTTCGTGGAGAGCCTGGCCGGCGGGTCCGGCCCCGACACGGCCGGCCTGGACGCGGAGGACGCGGCCCTCGCCGTGGAACGCCGGGTCGTCGTCATCAACCGCCTGCACCAGATCCTCACGCCCTTCATGCTGCGCCGCCAGGTGGCGGACGTGGAGGGCAAGCTGCCCCCGAAGGTCGCGCTGACGGTGCGGTGCGGCATGTCGCCCATGCAGGGCGCGGCCTACCGGTGGGTCGTGTCGACGGCCACGCTGCGGGTGGACCCGCTGGGCGTGCCGGAGGGCAAGGCGGTGCGCGAGTACGCGCCCCTGAACAACCGGGCCGTCGAGCTGCGCAAGCTGGCCAACCACCCGTACCTGTCCTACCCGGCGGCGGGGCCGGCGGACGGGAGCGAGCGCACGGCGGCCGACCTGGTCGCGACGTGCGGCAAGTTTGCGGCCCTCGACCGCATCCTGGTCAAGCTCCGGGCGGGCGGCCACCGGGTCCTCCTCTTCTCCACCATGACCCGCCTGCTGGACCTGCTGGAAGCCTACCTGGCCACGCGGTGGGTGCCCCCTCCACCGCCCGGGTGGCCGAAAACCATCCCGGGCGCCCAGGCGCCGCCGGTGTACAACCGGGCGGCCCCCGCGCGCATGGGCTGGCTGCGCATCGACGGCAACACCACGCTCGAGGAGCGGGAGGCCCGCATCAAGGCCTTCAACGCGCCCGGCTCTGACGCCTTTGTCTTCCTGCTGTCCATCCGGGCGGCGGGGCGGGGCCTAAACCTGCAGACCGCGGACACGGTCATCGTGTACGACCCGGACCCCAACCCCAAAAACGAGGAGCAAGCGATCGCGCGCGCGCACCGCATCGGGCAGACAAAGGCCGTGCGGGTGATCCATTTCGAGGCGGTCGCGGGGGGCGGGGTCGACACGGCGGACGCCATGGCGGCGGCCGTGGAGAGAGGGCGTGACGCGGCGGCGGCGGCGCCAACGTCCCCCTGCTCCCCGTCCATCCCGCCTCCATCCGGCCAGGGCGGGCGGGCAGGTGGAGGGTACACTCCCTCCGTGGAGACCTTCGTGCGGGGCACCATCCAGGCGGCCAAGCAGGCCATGGCCGCGGAAGTGGTGGACGCGGGCCGCTTTGACACGGTCACGTCCAACGAGTCCCGGCGGGCGACGCTGGAGCAGATGCTGGCCGCGACGGCGGATGGAGGTGGGGGTGGGGGTGGGGGTGGAGGTACGGCCGCGGCCGAGAGCGCAGTCGGCGTCAGCGTGAGCGTCACGGGCGGCGCGGCCGGCCTGGCCATCCTCTCCCACGCCGATCTCAACGCCGCCCTCGCGCGCAGCCCGGAGGAGCTGACCATGTTCAACGCCCTGGACGCGGAGTGTGAGTGGCCGGACGCGGGCCTGCCGGGGGGGGCCATCCCGCCCTGGCTGGCCTTTGACGACGCCCGCCTGCGGGAGGTGCGCGAGCACGTCCAGAACCCGTTCGCCGCGCCGGGGACGCTGGGCTCCACCGGCGCCGCCCGCATCGATGGCGCGGTCGTGCTGCCCCCTCACCTGGCGCCGTCGGGGCCGCGGTCGGCCCGCCCCAAGCCGGGCGCGCTGGCCTTGGAGGGCGGCGACGGGTGGGTGGATGATGAGCCGGGCGGCGAGGAACACGGCCGCCGGGGCAAGCAGCCGCGCCGGGGCAAGAAGCGGCCCCCGCCCGCTGGTGGTGGCGGTGGGGCGGCGACGGCCCTGGCGACGCCCCGGTCCCGGTCCGCCACGCCCACGGCGGGCGGGCCGGGCGAGACGGAGGATGAGGGTGAGGAGGATGACGAGGAAGAGCCGGCCGGCGCCGGCCGGCGCTTACCGGCCCGGCGCCGCCGGGTGGGCCGGTCCGTGGACACGTCCGGCACGGAGGAGGAACACCTGGACGAGGACGAGAATGTGCGGTGGGAATGAGGAGGGGGAAAGGTGATGAGAGATGAGGGGATGCGAGAGGGGTTGAGAGAGAGAGCTGTTGCCTTTTTTCATCACAACACAACACAAGAAACAAAAAAGGAGGAATGGCTTTCCTGCCCCTCCTGCCCGCGATGCGGGCACCCAGGGCGCCCCGCCCGGCCGCATCCGGCCTGTGCGGTACCCGAACTCGCCCCGCACACACCCCTGCCGCAGCACCGCGCGGCAAAGGCGGTAAAGGGTTTGGGAAGGAGGGAGTGGCAGCGCCGAGCACGGCCAGCACTCTGCCCGACGCCGCTCCTTCGCCGCCCGCCCCGCCCGCCCACGTCTATCCCAACAACACCATGCCCACCCGGCAGGAAGGGCGGGCAGACGCCACTGCCGTCGCGGACCGCCTGCTGGCCGTCTTTGCGTCCCGGGACCCGGCGACCTGGCGGGGCCTGATTGCGGCCTCGGCCGAGTGGACCCGCCTCTGCCCTGCCGTCCTGGCCCGGGCTGACGCGCTGGCCTCCGCGGCGGGCGACCCGGCGGACCGGGCGGCCGCCCGCCGCCTCGCCCGCCGCCTGCGCGCCGTCTCCGATGAATTGAAGTCGTACGATGCGGAGCTGGCCCGCTACCTGAAAGCCGACCCGGGGCAGTGGGAGGGCATGGTCGCGGGCGGCCGGGACGCCCTGCCCGCCGCCTTTTTCGAGCACGCCGCCGCCCGGGCCCGGGCTGCCCGCCTCGCGTCCGCCGCGGGCACGCCCATCCCGGACCTGCCCCCACCACCCGACCTGGCGGCCGCGGTGGCACGCCTGGGCGCCCTGGCGGCGGGGGTGGACGTCGCGAGCGCGGACCCAGCGGCCGCCGCGGCCGCGGCTGCAGAGTTCCACGCCTTGCTCGGCGAGCCGGACTCCCTGGAAGCCGCGGAGTCCCGCATCGACGATCTGGCCGCGTCGGGCCGCCTGGACCCGGCCTTCATGATGACAGCGGCCAAGGCCTACGCGGCGGCGTCAGAGTCGCCGTACACGCGGGATGAGGCGAAGGAGGTCATGTACAAGCTGTGGCGCAAGGCCCAGGCCTCCTTCTCCGCGGCCCAGCCGCCGGAGGTGCGCATCCTGAAGTACCTGCTGACCCTGCCGGGGGAGGTGGACGTGCGGTCCGCGCTGAACGACGCCTTCACGCCGGGCGCCGGGCCGCGGGGCGGGGAGGCGAGCGGGGCGCCGGCGGGCGAGCCACGCCAGTGGTTGAGCACGACCCCGCCGGCCCTGCTGGCCAAGGTGGATGCCGTCCTGACCGCGTACGAGGCGGCGCCCATCAGGGGGGGCGCGGGCGCGGCGAAAGCGCGCAAGGCGTTGGAACGCCTCAACCCGACGGTGGTGGGGCGGTTGAAGGGGTTGCGGGCGATGATCAGTAGGGAGTGGATGTGAAAACAAACGATGGAAATGCAGCGCGCGCGCGCGCGGCCGCTCTCTCCTCTCTCTCTCTCTCTGTCACCCGTGGCCGCCGCCATGCCCACTTCCACCCCCTCCCCGCCCCAGCCCCGCCAGGTCGGCCGCGGAAGGCCCCCTGGAGACAGGGCCGCCCCCACCCCCGCCCGGCCCGCCCTCCACTCCGCCAGCCCCGCCCCCATTCCCGCCCCTCGACTGGGCAGCCCAGAGCTGGGAGTAGAGCCCGTCCGCGCCCACCAACGCCTCGTGCGGGCCGACCTCCTCGATGACGCCCGCCCGCAGGACGGCGATGGCGTCAGCGGAGACGACGGTGGACAGGCGGTGCGCGACGACCAGCATGGTGGGACGGGATGGGGGAGAGGCAGAGGGCGACCCGCCGCCACCACCCACCCCACCGCCCACCCCCTTGGCCAGCGCCTCCTGGACCGCGGCCTCCGTGAGCGTGTCCAGCGCGCTCGTCGCCTCGTCCAGCAACAGGATGCGGGCCCGCCGGATGATGGCCCGGGCCAAGGCCACCCGCTGCTTCTCCCCGCCGCTCAGGCGCAGGCCCCGCTCGCCAACCAGGGTGTCCAGGCCCGCGGGGAAGCGTGTCAGGTCGATCGCAGCCGCGGCCGCTGCGGCCTCGATCTCCGCATCGCTCGCCCCCGGCCGGCCGTAAGCCAGGTTGTAGCGAATGGACTCGTTAAACAGGACGGCGTCCTGGGCGACGACGGCCATGGAGGACCGCAAGGACGCCAGCGTCACGCTGCGCGCGTCCTGGCCATCCACCAGCACGCGCCCGGCATCCGGGTCCGCGAACCGGAAGGCCAGGCGGAGGAGGGTGGACTTGCCGGAGCCTGTCGGGCCGACGACGGCTAGCGTGGACCCGCCCGGGATGTGGAGGGACACGCCCTTCAAGACGGGCACGCCGGGCGTCCAGGCGTAGGAGACCTGATCGAACGACATGCTGCCATCCCCGGCCACCAGGGGTTGCGCGCCGGGGGCGTCCGCGACGGTGGGCGCCGTGGCGAGGAGGGCAAAGACGCCCTCCGCGTCGATGCAGGATTGTTGGAGGGAGCGGTAGAAAGTGCCAAACCAGTTGAGCGGCCCCGTCAGCTGGGCCATCAACGCCAGAAAAAGTACGCAGTCTCCCACCCGCAGGCTCCCCTCGCTCACGCCGCGCGCGCACAGGGCCAGCCCCGCGGCCGTCCCGCCCCAGATGATCGTGGACTGGATCGTGTTGAGCAGGGCCAGGCTCGCCAGGACCTTCATCTCCACTTGCTGGTACTCCCGGATGGCGCCCCCAAACCGGGCCGTCTCCACGCCCTCCGCCGTGAAGAAGGCGACCGTTTCGTAATTCAGCAGGGCGTCCGTCACCCGGGCCGCCCGCACGTTGTCCCGCGCGTTCAGGTCCTTGCGCATCGCCCCCCGCCACTCCGTCAGGAGGATGGTGATCGGAATGTAGCTGGCCAGGCACACAAACAGGATGAGCGCGATCCAGGGCTGCAGGGCGGCGGCGATGTAGATGGAGGCGGCCACAATGTCGATCAGCTGGGGCAGGATCGAGAAGAGGACGGTCGACAGCAGGGATTGAATGGCGGCCGTGCCCCGGTCCATGACACGCGTCAGTTCCCCCGTCTTGCGCAACAAATGGAACCGCAGGTCCATCCCCAGCATGTGCGCGAACGCGTCCACGGACACCCGGGCCGCCGCGGCCTGGGAGACGGGGATCCAGCAGTAGGAGCGGAGGTTGTTGAGCAGGCCCATCGCCATCCCGCCCGGTCCGCCCTGCAGGAAAGAGACGACGAGGTAGAGGGTGACGGCGGCCGTGAGGGCCGGGTGGGATTGCTGCGCCCTCCCCTCCCCCGCGTCCGCCAGGGCGTTGACGAGGGCCCGGTAGGCGGCGGGCGCGGCCAGGTTCGCGCACCGGGATGCCAGGAGCAGGATCATGCAGGCGGCCGCCCGGGCTTGCAGGGCCGGCTCGTCCGGCCAGACCATGGCGGCGGCCGTCCCGATGAGGCGCACCCAAGACCCCTGAGGTCCGGCCGGGCGGCCGGCCGGGCCGCCCGCCCGCCGCCGCCCACCCACCCCACCCGCTTCCAGGTCGCCCCCTGGCGGCGCGGCCGCGGCGATGAGGGCGGCCTTCACAGCGGAAGCCACGGCCGCGTCGTCCGGGCGGGGGCGGGCCTGTAGGGCGGCGAGGGCGAACGCGGCGGCCAGGCGGAGCGCTGCCAGCGTGGCGAGGGCGATCGCTGCGGGGGGCGGCGGGGCGGGCGTGCGCACGGCCGTCAGGGCCTGTACGGCGACCACCACCTCCGCCACGTACGCGGCGGGGGCCGCCCAGGCCAAGGGCCGGCAGCGCGGGGCCCGGCCGGCCCCCGCATCGACGGCGACCGCGGCTAGGCCGGCCGCCCAGGCGGCCGCCAACAGGGCGTCCGTCCGTGGGTCGCCCTTCCAGGCCGGGTAGGCCGTGAAGCAGAGAATGCCCGTGACGGCGTGCGAGAGCGCCAACAGGCAGGCCGCGCGGGCGGTGCCCCAGCGCGGGCGGGGGCGGGGGGCGGGCGGGCGGCGGGAGGGTGAGGAGGAGGTTGAGAGGAGCGGGGTGGTCAGGTCGGGTCCTGAGAGAAGCGACGCCTGCTGCACGCCGCGCCCCCCCGCCAGCAGGCGGAACCGCCGCACCGCGCCCACCAGGGAGATGGCACCTCCTGCGGTGGCTATGGCGGCCAGGGCGAGTTCGGCGGTGGAGGAGGCCATTGCGTCGTCCGTTCGACGGGCGCAGCGATCGCCGACACCGTTGCCACGTCGGGGCGTCGGGGGGGATGCAACAAAAGAGACTATGTAGAAAAAACTCGCCCCTCCTTCCACTTTCTTGTTGTGCGCGGAAAGGCACATTCCAGGCATGGTCCGTTCACCTCCTCTCCCCCCCACCAAGTCCCATGCACTGCGCAAACACCATACCGCGCGTGCGCGCACTCCCTCTCTCTCTGTCACTCTCATCTCCCTCCCATCGCGCCGCTCTCTCTTTCCCTTCCCATTAGGCGTCTAACGCGCCCGCCTCCAGCGGTGGCCCCGCGCCCGCCCCAGACGACAGCCGCCCTGCCGTCAGTGCTGGCGGGACGGCGATGACGGGCGGCACGACCGCCGTGCCGCCCGCCCCGGGCGCCGTGGCCAACAACCCGACCTCCGGCGCGACGCTCGCCGGTCTGGAGGCCGCCCTGGCACAGCCGGACGCGGTCCTGGAGCCGGGCGTGCTCGGCGTGCTGCGCCGTTACGTGTCGGAGGGGGGTCGACCTGCGACGGTCGTGGAATTGCTGTCCGAGAATTATGTCGGTGAGTGATGATGAAGAGGAGGTGAAGGTGGGCGCCTGGAGAGTAAAAAAAGCGAGCGCTCCATTTTGTGCCGTTTTTCTCTCTCACACACACACACGTACACACACACGCGCATCCATTCAGGTTACGCCCAGATGGCATCCCTCGTCGTGTCCTGGAATCACTTGTTTGATGAGGAGGAGGACGAGCTAGGTGGAAGCGCTCTGCCCTCCGGCCGCGGCCACAGCCCAGGCGGCGCGGGTGGTGGCGGGGAAGGGGAGGCCACCCCGCGCGGCGGCGTCGCGGGCTCCCGCCCCAACACTGCGGGGACGAGAGGGAGGGGGGGCGGTGCTGGCAGTGCCAACGGGGTGGCCACCACCTCCACCGCCCTCCCGCCGGGCGAGGACGCGGACGAGGCGGCCTGTGGAGAGGCCCCTGTTCTGCGCACCCTGGCCAGGGCCCGCTTTGACCCGTCCCTGTTCGCCGGCGTCTTCACCCGCGGCGGTGGCGGCCCCCCGCCCTGGCTGGATGGCCTCATCACCGATCCGGGCGGTCGGGCGCTGGTGTACTCGCTCTCCGCCGCGCACCGGGGGTGCCTGCTGCTGTCGTACGCGGTCCGCCGCGCGCTCGCGGCGGGCCACGGCGCCGAGGTGGCCGCCGCCGGCCCCGCCCTCGCCGCCCACTACTCCGTCTTCCACGCCCTGCTGGGGGCGAGGCTGGCGGCCGTCCCGGGCGCAACCGGCGGGGCCGCCGCCCTCACGGCCGCCGCCACCGAGCTGGCGCAGTCGCTGTGCGGGGCGCAGCACTCATTCGCACTGGCGGCGGCCATTCTGGGGCGGGTGGGGCAGGCGCCGCCGCCGCCGCCGCTGCCGCCCGTCTCTCCTCCTCCGCAACCACCTGCTGCCAAGAAGGCGAAGAAGGAGAAGGCAGAAAAGGTTGAGGAGGAGGGCGCGGCCGCGGCCGCGGCTGTCGCCGCCGCTGGCGACGCCTGGGCGCGCCGGGCCGCCGCGGCCGCGCGCTTCCGCCGCCTGGGCCAGGAGGTGGAGGGCGCGGCCGCGGCCGCCCACGGCCCGGCTGTCTGGGCGGTGCGGCCCTGGCTGGTGCCGCCCGGGGCGCCGCCGGGCGCGGTCGCCGCTGCGAGCGCGGTGGCCGTCCTGGCGGGCGCGGACCCGGGCTCGCACGCCGCGGCCGGGGCGGTCGTCCAGCTGGCCCGCCTGTACAGAGTGCGGGACGATGATCAAGAGGCGGACGGCGCTCCTGCCGCCGCCGCCTCTCCCTCCTGCCCGCCGCCGCCGCTGCCCACCCTGCGGGATTACCGGGCCCTGCGCGCGCTGACGGCCCGCCTGTTCACGCCGGCCATCCGCCTGGACGCCCAGGAGGAGGCGGACGCGGTCGGCTTGCTGGCACTGGGGTCGGCAGCAGTGGAAGTGGAGGAGGCAGGAGGGGAGGGCGGTGGCGCTGCCTCGCCCTCCACCACCACCCCCCCACGTCCCTGGGATGTGGCGGACGTCCCTGCCGCGGCCGCCGCCATCACGTCCGCCCGGCGCCTGGCCCTGGCCGCGGCGGCGGGCACGGTCCGGTCCGACCCTGCGCGCGCGTCTGCGGCTGCCGCGGCCGCGGCCGCCCGGGTCGGAGCCGCCGCCGCGGGCTTGCTGCACGCCGCCTCCGTCCAGCTCGGCTCCGCGGACTGGTGGCGCACGGCCGGGGATGGGCCGACCGGAGGTGGCGGCGCTCCCGGTGGCGGGCCGGGCGGCGCGCCCGCCAGCACCGCGGGGGGCGCCGCCCCGCCGCCCCTCATCCTGCTGGCCGCCGCCCTGCCGACCTCGCCCGCCCTCCACGCGCCCGCCGTGGCCGCCCTAGGGTCCGCCCTCCACGCGGCGGGCAATGCCAGGCCGGCCGGCACGCGGGCCGTCCTGGACGTCCTCGTCTCCCTGGCTGCCGCCGGCCAGGTGGAGCGCGTGCTGGAGGTGGTCGGGTGGTGGGCGCCGGGGGCAGACCCCTCCCTGGTGCGCCACTTTGTGGCGACGCTGCTGGCCGCGTCCGGCCCGCCCTACTCGCCCAGCTTTGCGGGCGCGCTGCTGCGCCTGGCATCGGCGTCCGGGGTGAAGCGGGCGCGGGGTGCGGCGAAAGGTGGGGGCGGGGGCGGGGGAGGGCCGGGCGGTGCCGCTGCCGCGCCGGCCCCGCCGCCCGTGGCCTCCTCGTCCTTCTCCTCCTCCGCCTTCCCGCCCGCCCTGCTGGACGCCTTCGCGGCGGGCGCGGTCGCGGTGGCGGGCACGATTGAGCCGCCCCTCACGGCCCGGGAGGCCGTGTACCTGCGAGAGCTGGGCGGCGCGGCGCCGCCGCCGCCGATGAGATGAAGAGGTGAATTGTGACGAGATCTCTGTCTTGCTGTCACTTTGCAAACCCTGACCCCGAAAGTGCGTTTGTTTTTTTTCGGAGGTGGGGGTGGTGGGGGGGGGACGACCGACTGCACCCACGCCTACGGACCGTCGAGGCTCGCTCCTAGGGACAGGGGAGCGGGGCGGGTGGGCGCGGGCCCGGGGAAGGAGAGGAACTCCGCCCGGGGCTCGCGCGCTGCCCCCTGTGATGATAAAGCGCGTGTCCTCATCGCACCCGCTCGAAGGCCTCAACACCCTTTTCTCATCTCGTGTCTCTCTCTCTCTCTCTCTCTCCAGCCACTCAACCCCGCCACCTCTTCACAACCATGCCGACCAAGGCCGAAATCAGCGCGGAGGTCGCCGCCATCGAGGAACAGCACATCGAGCCCGGCAAGTGGGTGCGCTTCGAGTCGGCGTCCTCCGGCGGGCGCGCGCCTGCCATCCGGGAGGGTGTCGTCACCTACGTCGACTGCGAGGCGTCCGACCCGCACAAGGTACCGGTGATCGTGTATGAGTCCACCAACGCGGCGGGCGAGCGGAAGGAGCACCGCAACCGCCCCTCCAAGCTGACGGTCATCAAGAAACCCCGCTGCGGCTGAGTTTTTTTGTGTGTGTGTGTTGTGTTTTTTTTTTTCAACGCCGGGCGCATCGCCCCTCACCGGCCCCACCGGGTCGCTGGCTTGCATGCGTGAACTCGCGTGCGTTGTGGTGAGCGGGTGAATATAGAGAGGGAGAGACGCGTTCTCTCGCTCCTTTTTAGCCCCGACCCGCTACGCGCGCGCGCGCGCACGCGCGCGTGTGCGTGCGACGAGAGAGTTCTTTGTGTTTTCCCTTTGCCTTGCCCCACACGCGCCTTCACCCCCTGGCTATTTTTTCAAGCCCGGGCCCGCGCAGATGCGGCCCTAGAGTTGAAGAAGAGAGAGAGTGCCGTTGATACGCGTGTCTGAGTTGTTTGAAACATGAGAGGAGGAAACTCACTGTGGCGCCGGAAGAGAAAAGAAAAACGGCTGGAGACGGCCCCGATCTTCCAGGTTACACACAAATACGCACACACAGACCCAAAGAGACTAGGCCGGCCGGGACAGGATGGGGTGGTTGCAGCGGGTCAAGCAACAGCCCCTTCACAGGGAGGGGCGCGCGCCCTCGCTACTTTCCATCTCCCATCATCTTTTCTCCATCCTTTATTTTCACCCCTCCAAAAGACGCCCCAAAAGGAACACAGACCCCACCACGGGTCAGCGACATGAGAATGAGAGTCCAGGCGCACTTTCAAATCTCCTCACTCGCGCACCCAGCGCGGCGGTGTCATCTTTATTCCGAGTTGGCACCGCAGCCGCGAAACCCGCCCGCCTCCACGCACACCACAGAAATCCGGGCGCGTCAGCTTAATCTTTCACCGCCTTGTCGGGGGACAGGATGGAGGGGCGGTTGCGGTACAGGAGCTCCTCACCTGGGCCTGGGTAAGGAGAAAAAAAGAGAGAAAGAAGAGACAGAGAGGAGACAAAGGGGGTGAGGATGGTGTGCAACAAACAGAGGGGGCGCCCGCCACTCTCTGCCACATGCCCGCTTACCGTGCTTCTTGTAGACGACCATCGGTGGCATTTTGTCTGTGGGATAAGAGGAAAGGTGGGGCGGGGAGAGAGGAGGGGCGTTGGGGTGTTGAGAGGCTTCTGCTCCCCCAACCACCCCTCTCTTTCTCTCTCTGGTCTCTCTCTCCTGCCAAAAAACACGCAACACGCACCGTCCTCGGGGTAGAAGATCTCCACGATCTTGCCGGCACGCCCCTTGGACTTGGTCATGTGAACCTTCATCCTATGCGAGTGAGAGTGGGGCGTGCGGGGGGAGTGGCGTATGTTAGCGAGTGACGAGAGAGGAGCGCGCCATGAGAGTCTCGAGGGACGCACCTGCGCGCGCGCCCGCCCCTTCGCCTCCCCCTCTCTCTCTCCGCCCGCCCGCCTATTTTTTTCCCCAAAGGCGGGCGTGCCTAGAATGGCAGGGAATAGCGGCACCACTGCACGCGCCCGCTCTCGGGCGTGATGCAACCGGCCTCCCCCCCCGGCTCCCGCGGATAGAAAGCGGCCGCGCCGGCGGGCAGGGGGTGGAGAGCGCGAGGGAAGGAAAAATAAAAATAAAATAATAAACGCACCCGACTTTGAAGCCCTTTTTCTCGAGGGCCTCCTTCTCCTTGGCCGGACTGTGCTTGCTCTTGGTGGCGACCATTGGTGGTGGGGGTGGGCGACGAGGGAGAGGGGCTGTGCAAGGCGGGGGGGGGAGAGAGAGAGAAAGGTGAGAACGGGTGCCTCCTCGCGCGCACGTGCGTCCTCTCCCTCCGGCGGCCCGGGCGACGCTTTTTCGCCCCGCCCGCCCGCCTCTCCTGCCACCCAGGGGTCTGATAGGGTATACCCATAGCGTTCCGTGGGTGAGTGGGTGAGAAGGAGGGGCAGAGGCGGGGGCGCGGAGACGACGCGGGTCTTACCTGTGGGATGAAGGAGGTCTTTTTTTGCAAAAGAAGAATGATACCTACCACCGACCGTTCACCGACCGTTCCCCTTTTTCCTCATTCTTCTTTTGCAAACAGCTCCAAAGGTCGGCCCGAGACTACACACAGTCCACAATCCCACACGCACAGAGCGCGGCAAGCGAGGACTGAGCAACCACACAAGAAGGGGGTGAAGAGGACGGGTCTAGCGGCAGCCGCAGGGGGCGGCCTCGCGCCCTCGGG
>Ga0315287_10000782_pt1 | contig 28320 bp, 28 predicted proteins | sample YL17G11_0_MG_FD_205037 | JGI IMG/M metagenome (GOLD analysis project Ga0315287, IMG submission 205037) | Sediment microbial communities from Yellowstone Lake, YNP, Wyoming, USA - YL17G11_0 | ecosystem: Environmental > Aquatic > Freshwater > Lake > Sediment | place: USA: Wyoming | collected... | reverse complement strand
GCGAGCCGAAGGGACGCGGCGCGGGTCAGTACGTCGGCATGAGCGCGGAGCAGCAGGAGCTCATGAACTCGATGGAGTGAGACGCGCGCGCCATGAAACCGTTTAGGCGCGCGATTCCTCGAAACAACATATGCCGACCGAATGTGGTGCTTGACTTTGAACCTTGTTGCACTGTACATGCGGTGCATGCATTCGGGCAAGTGGTGTGTGCATGCGTGCGTTGAGACTTCAGAAGTGCTGAAAGGCGCATAAGAAAAGCGTAACATTCTTATCGGCTCTAGCAATTCGTCACAATTCCAACGACCTACCATGGTCAAACCTTCCAAGCCGCCGAAACGGGAATTCATTTCTCACATCGAGTTCGGCGTCTTCCCCCCCGATGAGATCAAACGATTTGCCGTGGTCAATGTCACCGAGCCCTCGATGTACACGGCCAGCCTGCCCATCACCAACGGGACCGCCGACCATCGCATGGGCAGCGTGGATCGAAGACTCGCGTGCGGCACGTGCAAGCAGGGCATAAACGAGTGCCCCGGTCACGCGGGCATGATCCTGCTCAACTTCCCAGTGGTGCATCCTTCCTTTCTCGACACCATTCTCAAACTCCTGAAGTCGGTCTGCTTCTTCTGCTCGGAGCTCATTCTCAGCGAGCAGGACAAGGCGCACGTCAAGAAAGCCAAGGACCGCAAGCAGAAGCTCATCCTCGCAGCCGCGATGTCCAAGAACAAGAAGGCCTGTCCTTGTTGTTCTGGGCCGACGCCGGTTTACAGCAAGCAAGGTCAGCACCTCAAGTGCGATTTCTCCAAAGTCAAGTTCTCCGACGTTGAGGAGGCCCAATATTGTCAGAGACCCTTCACCGCAGGAGAAGTCCGAACGATTTTGGAGACGATGCGGGATGAAGACTGTCTGTTGCTGGGTCTGAACCCCAAGGTCTCTCGACCGGAAAACTTCGTCCTCACGGTCGTGGTCGTTCCTCCTCCGGTAGTGCGGCCTTCGGTCGTCATCTCGGAGGGATCCAAAGCGAGGGGTCAGGACGACCTCACTGCGAAGTACTGCGACATCATCAAAGCCAACGCCAACGTGAAGTTGGTCCTGGAAAAGGAGGCTGGTTCTATCCCGCGCGTCGGTCTGAGCTTGGCGGCTCAGCAAGCCGTGAACGACCTCGCCTTTCACGTGTCGACGCTCATGAACAACGACCTTCGAGGGCAGAGGCAGTCGGTGCAGCGAAGCGGCCTCCCCACGAAGAGCATCATGTCTCGCCTGAAAGGCAAGGACGGGCGCATCCGAGGCTTCCTCATGGGCAAGCGCGTGGACTTCTCCGCTCGATCCGTCATCAGCCCGGACAGTCAGATGGACGTGGACCAAGTCGGCATCCCGGAGGCTGTGGCGCACCGCCTCACCGTGCCCATCCACGTGATGGCGTGCAACATCGACGCCGTCCGAGCTATCGTGAGGAGTCCCTCCTCCGCCGCGCGAACCATATGCCGTGGCGGCAAGTGCGTCACGATTCTCGAGTTCGCGGATCGAGAGAAGGAAGCGCGAGACCTCGGCGTGGGGGACATCGTGGAGCGAATCCTGCAGAACGACGACATCGTCCTCTTCAACCGGCAGCCCTCCCTGCACATCGGATCCATGATGGGGTACCGAGTCCTCGTCTGCAAAGGCTCGCGAACGTTCCGCCTCAACCTGGCCTGCACCGGCGTTTCCAACGCGGACTATGACGGCGACGAGATGAACGTCCACGCCCCCCAGGACCCCGCGGCGCAGACCGAAGCCAGGCTCCTCATGGCCGTTCCGAGGCACGTCATCTCGGCCCAGTCGAACAAACCGAGCATAGGACTCGTCCAAGACAGTCTCATCGGGTCGTGGCTTCTCACGGCGGACGACGTCGTGCTCACGCGCCGACAGATGTGCGTGCTGCACACCTGCCTCCACTACCCCTTGAAGCAGGTGCCGCCCGGGGACACCTTCACGGGAAAGGAGGCCTTCTCCATGCTTTTCCCCCCAGCTCTCAGCTACCAGAACAGTCGCACGGGCGTCGAAATCGACGTCGGGCAGCTCACAAAGGGGCAGCTCTGTCGGCAGACGCTCGGCACGGCCTCCGGCAGCCTCATTCACTACATGTGGCTCTTCGAAGGGGCGCAGGCGGCGCACAAGTTCCTCTCCGACTCGCAGCGGCTCGTCAGCCGTTGGCTGCAGTGGAGAGGCTTCTCCATTCGTCTGTCGGACTGCGAGCCCGACGCCGCCACCTTGGAGAAGATGAAAGCGCTCATCTCTTTGGCGGAGTCCAAGGCTTCCAAGATCGCGACGGACGAGGGCTTGAAGGACAGCTCCCGGGACATCTTGGAGGAAGCCATCTCGACCATTGCGAACAAAGTGCTCACCAACGCCGGCAAGATGGTCCACTCGCGCCTCGACGGCAAGCACAACGCGCTCTACCAGGACATCCTTTCCGGCGCCAAGGGCAACCTCGTGAACATCACGCAGCTCATGGGGCTCGTGGGGCAGCAGTCCGTGGAGGGACAGAGGGTGGACCCCGCGGCGTCTCTCTCGGCCGGCTTGGCTTGCAAAGGCTTCGTAAAGCACTCCTACTACCAAGGCCTCAGCAGTCGAGAGTTCTTCATGCACACCATGGCGGGGCGAGAAGGCCTCATCGACACGAGCGTCAAGACCTCCTCGACCGGCTATCTCCAGAGGAAGCTGATGAAGGGCATGGAGTCCATCCGCGTGGCGTACGACCTGACCTGCAGGAACACCCGGCAGAACATCGTGCAGTTCGAGTACGGCGCCGACGGCTACGATGCGGTGTATCTGGTGCGACAGTCGATGGACGCCTTGAAACTCGGCCGGGCCACCCTGGACGCCGAGCTCGCGCCCTGCGAAAAGCAGGCCTTTCTCTCGTGCTGGAGGAGCCTGCTGGAGAGCAAAGCGAAGCGGTTCTCGCGCGAGCTCGACGTCGCTTGCTACGTGCCGGTGCCGTTCGACGCTCTCTTCAAAGAGCTCAAGCACAAGGGCTGCGCCGAAGAGCCATTGCAAGAGGCGCTCCTCGTGGCCCGAGTGGATGCGATCTGCTCCGACGTCTGCGCGGCGAGGTTCGGTTGGAGACGCACCTTGGAGCTTCTCGTGAGGTGGCACTTTAGGTGGGAGAACGTGAAGCACGTCTCCTGGAAGGCTCTGAAGGAAGCCTCCGACTTCATCTGCCGCACGTGCAAGAGAGCGGAGGTGTCTCCAGGGGAGGCCATCGGGCCCTTGTCCTCCACCTCCATCGGCGAGCCTTTGACACAGCTCACCCTGAACACTTTCCACCGGGCGGGCATCAAGGCTCACAACGTGACGCTGGGAGTGCCCAGGATCAAAGAGCTGATCGACTGCACCAAAAACCCGAAGACGCCGAGCATGCAGCTCGTCGTGCTTCCCAGCTTCACCTCCAACGTGGTGCTGGAAAAGCTTCGCCTCGGGCTCGTCGAAGTGCATCTGTGCAACGCCGTCTCCGACGTCCGCTTCTTGGACGAGCCGAATTTCTTCGAGTCTCGCCACAGTCCGTTGGACGCCGAGCTGGCCTCTCGTCTGCGCCTGGTCTACGAACGTCCTCCGAGCGTCTTCGGAGCTCTCGTCGTGCGGATGACGCTGGACGTCGCCATGCTCGTGCAGCGAGGAGTCTCTCCCTCGGAGGTCTCCGCTTTGGTGGAGCAGCGCTGCCAGTGCCACATCGCCGCGTCGGAGGAGCTGCATTCCGAGTGGATTCTGCGCATCCGCTTCACGGCTCTTTCGGTCGGCAGCTCTTCCCATCCGGAGGGCTCCCCGCAGGAGAAGCTGCACCTGAAGAATTTTACGGAGGAGATGACGCACAAGCTCTGTCGAGACGTGGTGCTGAGCGGCGTGTCGGGGGTGCAAACGGCCGTGGTGCAGGAGGAGAGCCTCGTGCGGTTCTCCGCCGACAGGGGTCACTACACGACGCCTTGCACAACGATCTTGACGCAAGGCTCCAACCTGGCGGCCATCTTCAGCATGCCTTATCTGGACACCGCGCGCTGCACCTCCAACGACGTGCACGAGGTCTTTTCAGTGCTGGGAATCGAAGCGGCGACGGCCGTTCTTTTCGAGCAGATGCAGTACACGTTGCAGTTCGACGGCTCCTACATCAACGAGCGCCATCTGCTCCTGCTCGTGTCCTTCATGACTTGCCTGGGGGGGCTTCTTCCGGTGAGCAGGCACGGAATCAACAAGCTCGTGGACAGCGGGCCTCTGGCTCGCGCCAGCTTCGAAGAAGTGGCGGATCGTCTGGCGGAGAGCGCCATCTTCGGGGACGTGGACCCGGTTCTTTGCCACTCGTCGCGCATCATGATAGGCGAGGTGTGCAAAGTGGGGACGGGCCTCTGCGAAGTGATGAAAGAAGAGGTCGCGGCGTGCAGCGAGTCGGACTCGGACTCCGTCATTTTCACCACCATGGACGGAGACTCCTTGGACGTCATCAAGAGCCATCGAGAGACCTCGAAAGGTACGCCCATCGAGATGCCCTTCATGGAAGAAGGCGGCTCGACCTTCCCCAAGGCCGTCTCCAGCGGGAGCTTCATCCACGCGGCTCCCGCGAGAGGTCGCGTGTATGCTCCGAGCTCGCCGAAGAGCCGCGGCGTGGCCACGAAGCGGGGCTACGAACCGAGCTCTCCGAAGACGCGCGCCACGAGGGCGCGAGCGTCGGACTAGAACAGCGAGAAGCCCGAGAAAATCGTAGGGTACGGAGGCGCGCCGATCGTGCTAGGACCGGTCACGGTGGGGGGGCCTCCGCCGTCGTTCGTCGACGCGGTGAGACCGACGCGCTGGCCCGGCAAGAGCTGAAGGATGGTGCTCCCGCTGAGAGTTTGAAGGCCGTTGTTTGAAAAAAATACGGACACGGTGCTGAGTATGCTTCCGTCTACCGTGAAGCTGACCGAGTCGGTGACGCCCGGCAACGGCTCGGACACAGTGGCGGAAAAGGAGAACTGGTAGTAGCCCAATGCGGGAGCCACGAATTCTCCAGTCGTGGTGTCGAAGGAGAGATCCAGATTGCCCGTAGTCACGATGCTGTAGGGGATGAGAGTAGGCAGAGAAAACTCCACCGTCTCAGCGAGTGCGACTTGAAAGAAAGAAGACGGGGCGAAGGCGCTGGGGGGACCGGTGGGTCCCGTCACGACGACAGGGCCGCAGCAAGGAGCCTGCGGGCACGGGTAAGGCTTGGTGCAAGCTGGAACACAGTCCACATAGTAAGGATCCCCGTTCCAGCAGCTCATGCGAGACTTTTGTCACTGCGCTACATTTTTAACTCCCTTCATGGCGTCGCGCTTCTTCGACTCTGCGACCTTGGTGATGGGGGGCGTGGTCATCGGACTCCTCTTGATGATATGGATCGAGCTCGCGGCAGGAGTCGCCCGCCCATCTCCGGTCCACTCCGACGATTTCTTGATTTTGGTGTGATCGACGACGTTCAGGAGAGAGGGACGATGGAAAGACTCGTTTGAAACGTCGGAAAGGTGCCGGACAAGAGGGTGACGCCAGCAACGGTGGCCTGACACTGTATTTGAACCACGTCGCCCGCAAAAAGCTGCAAGACGGTGCTGAAAGTAAGGTTTCTATCCCCGGCGGATAGTAGGCTTTCGATTACCTGGAGACGCGCCACGCCGTTTTGCACGACACTCATCGTGACAATAGCCGTCGCTGCGGCGGCTGTGGCGTTGAAGCCGACGGTGGGGCTCACGATGTACAAGCCGGTGTGGGGGGCTTGGTAGGCGCCTGTTCCGAGCAGATAGGATCCGCTGGAGTTCGCGGTAAAGATGTTGAAAGGCACGTAGAAGCCTACGGTGGTAGGAACCACAGCCGTTCCTGTGAAGCCTACGGTGAATGTGTTGGTCTCAGGAAAACCGGACGGTCCCGTGGGCCCCGTCGGGCCGCAGGGGCACAACGTGGTGCAGCACGAAGGAGCCGGGGGACAACACCCTGAATGCGGAGTGTAAGGGTTTCTGCCGCAGGTCATGCTTTCCTCTTTGAAGCTAAAAAAAATTGGGTCTTCTAGAAAAAGAACGATGTCTCGCTGTCGATGTGGCCAAAATACCGGGTGTGCTGGGGCGCATTGCAGCCAGAGCGCGTGCTGCTGCCAGTTCGTGACTCGATACGACCCCTACTCTCCCGTGGTGCCTTGCCCACAGCCTCCGATAATCTTCAAAGCGGCGGCCACCGCCAACTCTTCGCTCTCGACTGGCGCGCTGACGCTCCTTGGCTTTCAAGCGGCGATAGTGGCGAATCCAAACTACGCGCTCACCACTAGCACCTTCATGGCTCCTTCGGCGGGCATGTATTCCTTCATCGCCGCCGTGACCTGGTCCACACCGTTTCCAGGCACCATGTTCACGCTGGCTCTGCAGAAAAACGGCGCGAACAGCAGTTTTGCGGCATCCACCTCTGCGGTGGCCATGGGAATTTTCGTCACCACGGTGCAAGGCTGTATGCCGCTCTCGTTGGGCGACACCGTCGGGGTCTCCGGATTGAGCACGCAAAACATCACGATTATCGGGAACACTCCTTACCCATCGCCTCTCACGTTTTTTCAAGGTCAGCTGGTGGGATATTGAGCGAATATGTGGAGAGGTCTCACGTCGCATCCTCTCTGTCAGCACTCGTGTTGTGCTTCGTCCGAGCATTGTCGATTTTCGAGAGCGCCCGTCTTCTCCTCTTTACGAGACTGTGAAGAGTATGTGGAAGCCTGCGCATCAGAGCCGAGCAACCTCCAAGGACATCACCACGGCGTCTCTCTCTTGTTGGACTGGCAAAGCGTAGAAGAGCGCGTGTTGAAGGAGCGTGCGCGCGTCTTGGAAGATCTAGGACCCGCCCGTGCCAGCTGCTGTAAAGAGTTTTTGATAAACAAGAGAGACGCGCCTTTGGTGACGCATGCGGAGGCGTCGAAAAGTGGCTTAGAAATGACGCCTATCTTGTCGCAGTACACGGACAGTGCAGCCGACCCACCCGCCCTCGGAGATATAGCGATGCCTAATCTCGAAGACTACCGAAGATGCTTCCCAGGAAAGTTTTTCGGTAAAGTCCTAAAAGTGGAAAAAGGCCTTCCGAACGTGCCTCACTGGAACGAGAGATGGGACTGTGCCGTGTTTCGAGGCGGGGCCACTGGAGAGGGCGTGTGTCCGCAAACGAATGTGAGGCTGCGACTGGCCCGTCTCGGTCAGGAGTGGGAAGCGAAGGACCTCAGATCGGCGCGCGGGTTGTTACTGGACGCCAAGCTCACTTCGTGGAATCAGAGGCAAAAACTCGGAACGGACGGCGTCGCGCGCATCCTGGACCCCGCCGTTTTGGCCCGCCGATGGCGCTTGAGGGACGTCGGAAAACACAACTTCCTGAGCTGGGAACAACAAGTCATGTACAAATACGCGGTGTATCTCGACGGCAACGTCGGTGCTGGGCGCTTGGGAGCTCTGCTCGGTCTCGGGTTCGTGGTTCTGGCGCCTTCCTCGTCAAAGCCGGCGACGCTCCTCCGCATGCACATGAAGCCCATGGTGCATTACGTGCCTCTAAGGGAAGACCTCGGAGATTTGAGGGAAGCGCTGCTGTGGCTGAGAGAGCACGACGGACTCGCCTTCGACATTTCCGCCAAGGCGATGGACTTGCACCGAAGCTTTTGCTCCCGATCTGCGATTGAAAGAGAGATGCGCTGGACCGTGTCAAGTTTACCAAACCCCGACACAGCATCCCTCATGAGGACACTAGACCTCGTGTGGACGAAGGCGCGGGCTGCAGTGTACGTTTTGATGGACGACGCTATGAATCTCATGATCTTCGCGCCTCTGGCCAACTCGAATTTCGAAAACGACGGGGGAGAGATCCAAACGGAGAGCGGCAGCATGCAGGAGTTTCTTCAGCGCGTCGCTCGCCTTTCTGGCGAGAGAGTCACGCTGCCCCCACGTAAATGGTGGCGCAACGCAGGCTTGATTTGCAACGTTCTGCCCGAAGACGTGTGGGGAGAAGCCATGCTAGCGGAAGCGCGGCTCCTTCTCGAGTCGCTGCCTGCACAAAAGAGCATATAGGTTCAAATGGAATCTCTCATACAACAAAACAGAAGATGGACCCCCGAATGGCGGCCCCTAAAGCTAAAGCCGTGGCGACTCCTCCAGCTAAAGTCGTGGTGGCCCCCAAAGCACCGGTGCAGCCTCCTCGACCGAACACTCCTTCCCAACCGACGCCGACGCCAAGACCAAAGGCCGCGCCCAGTCCAAGGCCGAGCCCGCTGGCACGGCCCCCCAGCGGACAGCAGGTTGTCATTGCACCAATGCAGCCAGTAAGACCGCAGGTTGTGGTTGCACCTACGCAACCAGTAGGAAAGGACCCCTACCAACAAGCCATGCAAGCATATATGGTCGGTGGCATGAATCTGACAGTCAAGGGGTGTCTCGAAGGAGAAGGGGCCGTGTGTACGCTTTTGCAGAAAGGCTGCGACCTCGCTAGCTCAAATGGAAGGTGGGGATCTGCCGACGAACAGCTTTTGTGCGCATCCGTGTCGACGGTGTGCCCCCAGCAGCTGGACGGATTTGACATCGCCGCAAGCATCTGTCTTCAGAAAAGCGTTCACGTCTGCGACGCCGCGCAACAGATTTGCGACACTATCTCGGGTGGCGACGCGGTCAAATCGGCGGCATGCGTCCAGAGCTTTCAGCAGATGTGCCCACAGATCGGCAAGGGACCGATCGGAATGATGTGAAGTGCACTCATTTCAGACAACCCGTAAGAGGATGTGTGGCTTCAGCATCGGGGCGAAGGTTTGCTCTTGATGCCGAGGGCCAGAGCTGCCATGGGGGCGAACCACATCGGTGGGGGTTGATTCTCCCGTACTGCATCTGCGGCGTCTATGACCATGCGGCAAACTTCCAAAAGCTGGTCGTTATTTCTTTCCCGACCGCAGCCTTTTAAAAAATCAAAGAGTACCATGCTGTATGCAGCGGCCGCTGCTGAGTGACACTCGCTTGATACACTTTCCGAGGACCATACGTCCAGAAGAAGCAGCTTGTCTGCTCTCTCTTCAGACTCTTCCTGTATCAGAGTACTTAAAAGACGAATGACTAACTCTTCGTCTTCTTTGCATAGGGCTTTGGTATTCTTTGAGACGCACGTCAAATTATTTTTGGTGAAAATCGAGCGTAGAGAAGCCACTTTCTTAGAGTCGCCAGAAACGTGCCGCAGAAACACCATGTAGTCTAGATGAAGAGCGCAGCTTTCCAAGATGCTGAAGTATGCATACGTCTTTCTCTCCCCCCATTGAAGACGTCCGATGCGAAAAACGCGATTCAAAAAGGATTCGATGCGCTTAAAGCGCAAAAGAGCCGTTGTCCAGGACTCCGCACACGCGTCGTCGACGCGCATAGACCAGGCTGGAGAACGCTGTCGAGTGTATGTGACAAGTTGCACCCGAGAAAGAGGCTCCTTAACGACCGTCATCGCACTTCCTCTCACGTAAAGGATGAGGATAGAGAAATGACGTCGAAGAATGGCATAAATTTTCACCATCATCAAGAGGACAGATCGATGCACGGGCATGTGATCTTTTGTGATAAGACAAGTTTTAGAATTATTCGACTGCGACCGTAAAGTGAGTCCGAATCACTTTCAGATGACTCGCGGGAGCACGACAGGCCCTCGATCGGGCACATTCATTATGCACCGTCTAATTAAAAATGCACGCCATGCGTGCGCGACACACCTGCACGACTCACCGGAACAGAGCTCCGTGCGAAAAAGACCCAAACTGCGCCTGGGTGAACCCTCATTCCCGTGGCGCGAGATTCAAACACAAGCTCCTGAACGTCTTCACCAGAGACGTGCAGGATCTTGAGGGGCGTTGCGAGTCCTCAAGGGCCAGTCACGTGTTGTCGCAGAGGCATGTCAGCCCTTCGGAGTCTTCGAGTGAGATGGACCTGTCCTCTGATCCCGAATCCGTCTTCCCGGGACCTTCTTTTTCACCAGCAACAACGAGCGATGATGAAGGAAGGAGCTTTTCACTCGCTCACCCGCGAGATCAAGCTCTTTCATCCAGCGACCACACCCGCCCCCGAAGCCCTGAACATTTCTCCGCGCCCCAAACCGAAGGAGAACGGAGCGATGACCAACACCCCAGAGAGCTTCTGTCATCACCTCGGGCCGTCGCCATCCACGACCATGCTGGCGGTCTCAGGCACCACGTGGTACCCGACGCGAGCGATTCCAGTGCTCCGGAGATGCCTGCGCGTCATGGACTCGACGTGGTGATGTCGCGGGCAATTGATAGCCATGCGAAAACCGATCATGCGCCCATCGTGAAGAGTCGTGGATCTCTGCCTTCTCCCCGGCCTGGCGAAGAGAGCGAAGAGAGCGAAGAGAGTGATAGCGAAGCTCCGGAACACGTCGCCAGAGAACAGAATGAATTTTATAACCTCAGTATGGCGGAACGGAGGAGGCGAGCCGACGAAGCGATGAAACAGTCAATGCGACTGTCCCAAGAACGGTCGGGAAGGCCGAGTGCAAGGCAATTCAAGTTCAAGGTTCCAGGCACCCTCCATGAAGAAGCCCGCGTACGGTCTGACTCCAAACTCTCAACGGAAACCCGCGCGTCGAGCGCGGAGACGCCCCTCAGCACCGTCGCCGATATGAAAAAAATGTGGCAGAACAAATTCATAGCTGCTCCCCCTCTGCGCCCCGGCGGGCTCGCTTTAAAATGATAGGAGACACACGACGCATTCACTTGGGATGCCATGCAAACATGGTCAGGACTGGGGCAGTGGTCTTCCTTGGAGCCATTGCATGGATATCCGGCTTTGAAAGAGGGGAAGATGGCGCACGCGCATGTGATCTTTTGTGATATGACAAGTTTCAGAATTATTCAACAAATGACCGTCTTATGCTCAAGTAACAGATGGGAGAAGTCAACCCTCTTCATTTTCAGAAGGTGCTGCGTCTGCGGAAGGACAGCCTCTGGCTTGCAGGGCGCGCGCTGGCCAAAGCGGCAATGCGCCCGCGCAGCCATAAGGGCCGCAAAGCGCCTCCTTAACGTTTGAAGGTACGCGAGGGTCCGGGTAGAGTGTGACGCCAGTCAGAGCGAGGCTAGGAGGCGGATTCTCGATGTCGTCCTTGTACACGCGGCTGAAGCATCCAAACCTTGTGCAGTACTGGTCGTATCTATCAAACGTGCAGCCGCTCATTTCAAGGTAGAGTTCTTTTTTTCGGCTTGATGACTGAGGTAGCTTGTTCCTTGAAGCTGCTATGCGTCGCCGGAAAATGCGCGGAGTCACTAGACCTGAACGACGTGACGAAAGCGTTTTGCTTCGTCAAAAAAGACGCTCGCTTCGGTGGTAGGCTTTGCGTGGCCTTAGAAGGCGCCACGGTCTGGATCTACGCCTCTGGAAAGATCGTGGTCCTAGGCCGCAAGATTGGAGAGGTGGAAGCCGCGTACGGGGTTGCCCGTCTGCGACTCAAACAGGGTGGGTATGCCACGCACGTTAGCAACGCCACTCCGTGGAACGTTGTTCGACAGATTAAAACCGATCCCCGCGAACGGCTGAGCCTGCGGAAGATATGCGGCAAAATTCCCGGTAGTCGGTTTGAGAGAGCTCAGAGGGCCGTCTTGTGCCGATGCGACCACGGGGTCGACGAGGTAGCCGGACATAGCCTGGTTCAGATCTATGGCTCGGGAAAATTGTTGATCCGTGGAAGGCACGAAGGTCCTCTGCCACAAACCATCAGGGACTTGATTCCAACCGTAAAAAACTCCGGGCAAGCTGTCGCTGGCCGGACAGTCGACGGGCTTTTCAGCCATACTGGGTAGAGGATACGGGAAGTCTTCACCGGTCAGGGAAGCCAGGTCGCGACTGGCCGGTCTCCACGGCGCTCGGCTGAAGGCTCGCTGCCCTAAAGCGGCCCAAGCCTCCTCGTCCGTCGTCCCCGTGTCGAGATCTTGAATGGGGGGAGCGCGGAACGGGACGTTGAAGAGCTTGCCTCGCTCGTTGTAAGCGTTGATAGCGGCCGCCTTGGAGCAGAGACTGGCGCATGCGCTCTTGCTTTCCAACGGACAAATCGCCATGCACTCGCGCTGGTCTCTTCGATACAACGTCTGCATTTCTTATGTCGCGGCATATGTTTTTCGCGAATTTGCGGAGACTGCACTCACTTGTTGGGGAGCAAAGTCTGGATGTGTTTATGGAGCTGCCGTGTTTTTTCCAGAATGGCGGCGGGGTCTAGATTTCCGGAGACGTCCGCGGACACAGACGTCGGCGTGGCGGACGTGCGCGCCGCTCCGTGGTGGGAAGATGCGGGCCTGAGAAGATCCGTGGCAGCTTCTTGGTCCCTTGGATGCGCCGACGAAGCATGCCTCGGACGATGCGTCGCAGAAGGTTGGTCCCCTGCATGCACCGACGCACGTGCAAGAAGATTCGTTGCAGAACGACTGTCTGGATGGTGCACCGACGTCGACTGGCGTCCCAGCAGCTGCATGGCGGTCGCGTGATCTGCAGAAGGTCGGTCCCCTGCATGCACTGACGCACGTGCGAGAAGATTCGTTGCAGAACGACTGTCTGGATGGTGCACCGACGTCGACTGGCGTCCCAGCAGCTGCATGGCGGTCGCGTGATCTGCAGAAGGTTGGTCCCCTGCATGCACTGATGCACGTGCGAGAAGATTCGTTGCAGAACGACTGTCTGGATGGTGCACCGACGTCGACTGGCGTCCCAGCAGCTGCACGGCGGTCGCATGAGAACCAGCGGCAAACGCAGTACTGCGAGGCGACGACGTCTGCGGGTGTTCGCGGGTGGGGTGCGTGAAATGCGCCATCTTTAGTCGTGGAGTTGTGAGTCGCTCTTCCTTCGGCGTTTCGCTGAGTTTGATGCAGTACTTGACACTGGCGCCCCTCAGAGAACGCACTTCCACGGCGCTACCGAGCGTGCACGAAGGATCGATGACCAAGTCTGCATGCTTGGTCGCTTCGTCCAACGTGATCTCGTCGGGAGAAAATGCCCCGGCCACACTTCTGATGATACGTCCGGAGTCGCGTGGCTTCTTCGGATCGCCCGTTGCGTCGAATTTGTCCCCGAGAAACATTCGGTCGAGGCTCGTGCGGTTACATCTCCAGAAGCTGTCGGCGTCCTTTTTCTCACGCTGGTCTTTGCCGTACCAGTCCAGAAGGGACGGCTTCGAGCCCCCTTGAGAAAACTTGGAGTCCATGCAAGGGCTCTGCTTCCCAAAAAACCACTCAGTCTCATCGTGGCGCAGGTCTCGATAAGAGCTGAGTAGCTTAGCCCAGTTGCTGTAGCCCCACCAAAGGGAACACCCCAAGCCCGCCGAAATGGTGATGATGCGCATCCAGTCCAGAACCTCGTTCTGAGCCAGGTAGAAGGAGTCGAGCAGCAGGTCGTTTTTAAGTATCTCCTCCTCTCCGTCCAAAAAGAGCTGGCGTATGGCCACGAAGGGGAGGTTCACGCAGGTTCGCCAGTTTCGACCCATCTCTTGAATGCGCTGTCCGCGGGGCTGCGGTCCGAAGGCCACGTTAAGACCGGTGCACTTGAAGTCGAGCGCCTTGTGGGCTGCGAGGCCGGCGAAGATCATGCTCTGTCCGGCTGACGACTGTCTCCACGACGTCGAGGACGCCCCAAAGTGCGAGCTTTTCACGCATGGATCGAAGCCCATGCCTGACTTCACCAAGGCCTCTCGTAGACCGGACGAGCCCATGAGTTCGACGACGTCTTCGATGCTGAGAGCGCCGCTTTTTTCGCACTCCTGGACCTTAGCAGCGTACTCGGAGAACCGGTCCCATTCCTTGGATGGGCGAGTGCTTCGAAAAGCCTTCGAGGATAAGGTGGTGTCCTCTAAGATTTTTTTGGTGATCGTGCAGTAGAGCTTTTTGTGGAGCGTCTGCTCCTTCGCCGTGGTCATCGCGCTGTCTCCGACGGAATAAATGGCCGGCATATAGAAGGACTCCTCCAACCGCGAAACTTGTTCGGTCTTTTTCTGCACGACGCCTTTTCGATGCGTCGCGAGAAAGGACTTACCTTCAGCGACTTTGTTGAGTTCGGCTCGACTTTGCGGCGTCAAGTCTAGATCTTGCTCTTTGAGGGCCTTTTTCGCTTCTTTGATTTTTTCTGCTCGGGCGCGCAGTTGTGTGAGTATTATTGTGGCCGCCGGACTTGAATGTAAAGTCTTGGCTTTCATTCCTCTCTTCGCCTCTCCCGCCTTTCCTTCGGAATCTTCATCTTCGGAATCTTCATCTTCGGAATCTTCATCTTCGGAATCTTCATCTTCGGAATCTTCATCTTCGGAATCTTCATCTTCGGGAATCTTCGATAATCTTCGGGAATCTTCGTCCCTTTCAGACTTTTTTGCTGCTTCTTTGACGGACAATCCACCCTCGGCTACTGAAGGTGGAGGCTTCTTTCTCGCAAGACTGAGTTGCAGCGCCTGAAGACGTTTCAGCTTGATTGCGGACCTCTGCATCCCGTAGCCCTTGAGCCAAGTGGTCCAAAAAGCATACCACTCGGACGAGTCCGGGGGTGTTTTGTCTTTCGGGTCTCCGCTGTTGTAGGGCGGATACAAGGTCTCGGCGTAGGAATATTTGCCGTCTCCCCAATCGGGGAACCCCAGTTTCGCACCGGTTTCGGGGTCCGCCCACTTCCTCGTGTCGTCCAAGTTGGGCGCGTCGCCGCCGGCCTTCCAGTGTCGAACGTGTATCTTTTCTACGGCTCGGCGCGTCTGGAGCCACGAGTAGTCGCCTCCGCGCAAAAGAAGCGCGTCGAGCCACGCGATGCGATGTTGGACGGTGGCTTTTTTGTTCCTGTACGCGGGAGGCAGCATCTCTTCGTGGCCTTTGAAGAGGCTCTGCAAGTAAGGTCTGCACCTCATGCGAAAATAAAAACTCGCCAAAATAACGAAGTAGTTGCTGTTCAGGTCCTTGCGGTTCGTCGCGTTCATGAAAAAGAAGGACTTGCTTTCCGCCGCCAGACCAGGTGCGTAAACATTGAGATCGGGCTTCGAGCCTTCGGGGGGCGGGTACGCGTACATGTCGTCTGCGGCCACCACCAGCTTAGGGCAGTTTCGAGCCACAAAATCGCGCAGCCGGTTTTCCAGTTCCAGGTCGACTGCGTGTTCGTGTTCGCTGTAAAAGACGTAGAGTTTATGACACAGAGTCTTCATTTCTTGCAAGTCTGCGCAAAGACTCCACTCCCCCCATCGACAGTCTTTGAGTCTGCCGTCCGGATCGGGCTTGGTTCGTAGATTTTTGACAAAGGTTTCCGCGGAGTCCGTCGGGACCTGCCAAGGATATTGCTTCTGCAGTTCCTTTTCACCGTTGACTTTCACCAACGCAAACGGATAGTGCCACTCGGCCTGCATCCGCGAAGTCGTCGCGCTTTTTGGGAGCCTGTCGTCGTTTAACTTTCCCTTGACGACCTTGAGGGGCAAACATCGAATGGATTTTTTAGGCACCACCAGACGCGTCAAAGGCGTCGCGTTGCTCATCATATTCACGGGATCCACCTGCGGGTACATGCGATAGTCGAAGTACGAGTTGGCCGTGAAGACGCGTGACGCCACCATGTCTTGAAGAAAGAAGCGGTTGAGCTCATCTTCGTAGACCGGTTTATAGATGCGCGTGTACTGAAATTTAAGGTCCTCGTCTCTCGCCGCACAAATAAAGGTTTTGTATGCCAGATCGTGTACGACAGACTTGTCCTTACCGGGGCTACGTTTTACGGCGTCTTCTTTGTATGCGCCCAGAGAGGAAACGTCGTCCGACGCCTCCGGAAGAAGATTTTCAGTCAAGACCTTCTTGGCCGCCTCAGCATATGTATACTTCTGCTTGTCGAACCCCCAGCTGTAGACCCTGTCGGTGCCCGAAGCTCTTTTGGGAACGAGTAAAGGAAACGCGCCCGAGTCCTTCCCGCCTTTCGTGACGTCTTTTACGAAGCCGGAACTTTCTTCCAAAAAGGAGCGTGGAAGCACCACGAGATTCTTGGCCTTGCGCTCCGCGAAGGGCGGCCAGTGGAGCATGGTGCCCGTCCGGTTGACGGGGTTGTGAAGAAGGTCTCTGTATTCTTTCAACGTGCGTGGCTTGAGCTTGTCGTACGGTAGCGTGGAAGCTTCTATGGAGTCTTTCCATCGGGGCACGAAGAGGTGAGCTCGTTGTCTGCCGTTGAGGATCTGCAAAAGACAGATGGTCGACTCTGGGTTGGTCCCGGTGTTGGGAGTGGCCGTGCCGGCGAATATGTATGGCGTTTTCCGTATGCCTTCCGCGCAGTCGGCGTCGAATTCCTCGTCGCAAAAGTCGCCCGTGCACCTCCAAAGTGCCTCGGAGAGAGCCGGAGAAAATGGCTTCGCGTGATGACCCTCCTTTCCCCATTTGGAAGGGGTGCCAAGATTCTGAACCTCGTCTACGATAACGAGAAGTGCGGAATTGTCGAGGATTAGGTTGCCAGGCTGGTACGTCGGACTGTTTCCCTTCGTCTGCAAAGCATTCATCAGTCCTCCGTGCGACGTACCGAGCTCTTTGGCCGAGAAAAGTTCCCCGAACTCCTTGTGGAAGTGCTCTTCAGTGCGTTTGTCCTTGAAAGAAAAAGGAGCTTTGCCGACGTCCGCTTTAGGATATTCCACAAAGGCAGTGTCACTGTGGCTTCCCAGCAAGGGCCCGTTTTCCGACGCTTTGAGAGGCACGCCTTTGCCGGTGTAAACCACCCATTTCGCGGCGATTTCATACGGGATCATGAAGACGCGGGAACCACGCCACACCAAGGCATCGTCGCCGCAGCTGGCGGCCGATTTTTTTTCTTCCAAAGGCCGTTCTTTCTTGTCGTCGGTCATGGGAGCCTTGTGCGCTTCCATGTCCGTCTGCAGCTCCTCTTGCGACATGTTGAGACGTTCCCAAGGTTTAGGTTTCGATCCGTCCTTGTCGCTCGACGAAGACGGCGCGGCTTTCGCCCTGCTTTTCGCTTTGCCTTTCGGGCTCGGTCCCGAAGCTCTGGCCTCCGGAGGATTCAGTTCGGTGTTTAAGGCGCACTTTGGAGCTAAGGATTTGTTGACGTCTTTGATGTTGATGTAGCTTTTGTCACGCACGATCGATTGCGGCATCTCCTGCAAGGGAGCGTTCCTCTTGTATAGCACGTTCCGTGCCAGGACTTGCTCTCGCTCCTTGTCTCCGCGGACGTGTTCGACGTTCCAATGCACAATTGCTTCGATGTCCGCTCGCGCAGGACAGTTTCGCAAAGTGTTCAGTGCGCTGAAGACTTCGTCGTCGCCTAAAATTATGATGTCGAAAAACTTGCCGGTGTCTGGATCTCGCTTGCCAATAAACTTGGAGATCACCTCCATGTATATGCAAGTCTTTCCCATCCCAGGTGAGAGTTCCACCATGATTCTTCTCATTGGGGGCGGGCATCCAGGTTCGAAGAATCTCTGAGCGGCCCGCTGTAGTTCCGTGAGCTGAATCTCCCCTCCAGGCGCCCCGCACCGAGACGGGGCGTTCGGTTGAACTTCACCCTGCTTGTGGACGCCGATTTTCAGGGCTTCTTCGTGCAGCATTTTATCCAGATCGTTCAAGTGACTCGCAAAGGTGCCCGTCATGCTGTTGGAATAGCTGAGCCGTGCTTTGTGAGCGTTCCTTTCTAGCTCGAGCTCTGAGGGAGATTTCGGCTGTGAGGTGTCTCGCGAACCTCTGTTTTTGAAGAAATGATTGGCTAAGAGGTTGGGTTTTGTGGTCTTGTCCACATGCCCCCCCGCGAGACGGTCCAGTCGTCTCGCGGAGCTTTCTATGTCTTGGCAGCTTGCGCTCAAGAGTTGTTCTGTGGACGCGTGTCGTGACATTGTTCAGGTGTTACGTTCTTTGAAAGGCTCAAACAAAGAAGTGGTCGGAAGCATGGAAGTCTGCCGAGCTCTCCTCATCAAGCCGAAGTACCTGGCGTTGATCCTCCGAGGAACCAAGACCGCAGAGCTGCGTAGAACGCCTTGCAAAAAACTGGACTGGACGGCGCTTTCGCCACTCGGAGGCAAGCCCGGATCGAAGAGGAAAATCCTCGGTCTCGCAAGAATCGCGTCTTCGGAAAAGGTAACTGTGGAAGAACTCCTTCGACGAAAAGAGGAGCACTGCGTGGAAGATGCAGACGTGCGGACTTATTTGGGGGACAAAGACGGTTACTTGTGGACCTTTTCTGAGAGACACGTCTTGTCTGACCCGCTCGAGTTCGATTACGTACGCGGACAGGTCAACTTCGCCAAGCTTGGCGCCGAAGTCGTCGACGCGGCTCGGAACGACTTCATGATCCACACGTCACACGAAGAAAAACTGCAGGCGGCGGAGTCATACTTGTCCACGCTTCACTGTCTTGGGTTGCCTTCCAGTCGCAAGTTAGTCAAGAAGACTCACGCAAAAGGTAGGATAGGTCCTCCCAGGAACGCGGGAATTTACACACCGTCTGATAATTCCGCTTGTAAAATATGGTGAGCTTCGGGAGGCCAGCACTCACCATTTGCTGTTGGGTTTCGTAGGCCTCCCGAAAAGAGGCTGCTGGGCCGAAGAGGACGCTTCCGAGGTGGACCCAGCACGGGATGTTCCAGAAATCTTGCATAAGCCCTCTACTTTGTAGCGGGAGGAAGATAGCAGTATTTGTCGTAACTCGAGGGCGTGACGCCTGATTTCCAATTGGCTGTCGTTATGCAAGCGACCGAAGCCTGCCCCGCATTTCTGGCCGCCAGATTCCCGGGCTGGCAAGTGGCTGGGGTGTACCAAGCAGTCGCACTCGAGCAATCTCCGTCGAATTGAGATATCTGAGCGGTCGTGGCACCCGGGAAGGTGGGCGGCCATGAAGAGGGGGTGGGTGCAGGGCCGGGCGAACCATCAACGCAGACATTGGTATCGCTGCACAAGGACAGTATGCCGCTCGAGTCGGTGCAATCGCAAATGCTCTGGGCGCTGCACTTAAGGCCTGCATATTTAGTGTTGCAGTCAGCATCTGTCTGGCATGCATCCTTCCAATTGCCCGAACCGCTCAAGTCACACAGCCCCGTGTCTTCTTTGCAGATCAGGGGTGTCGTGCAGGTCTTGTCCAGGGCACACGCTTTGCCTCGCGTTTTTCCGTCGGCATCCATGCAGATCTTGGACATTTGAAAAGGTACAAGAAGTAATTCCAACTATATGCGAGCGGCGGAGTCATACTTGTCCACGCTTCACTGTCTTGGGTTGCCTTCCAGTTGCAAGTTAGTCAAGAAGACTCACGCAAAAGGTAGGATAGGTCCTCCCAGGAACGCGGGAACTTAAAGGTCTTCTTCGCTGTCACTCTCTCTTGTTTTTTTTGGGGAAGGACTCTTCCGCGTTTCTTCGCGAAAAGGACTGCGTGGCTTTTTTCTCCGAAGGTATTCGACCGGGGGACGAGATGCTTTCACCAGAGGCTGTTGGCGCGGTGGACTCGAAGACTTCATAATCGGTGGTCGAGGCGTATGACGCCAGATCGCACCGACGGGTACGCCGGGGTTCAAGGATGGAGAGCGGCTCTTGCTGCGGTGATGGCTCTTGCTGCGGTGATGGCTCTTGCTGCGGCGATGGCTTTCGCTGCGGTGGTGATGGTCTCTGCTTTGATGACGGTGCCCTTTGCTGTGAGGGCGATAGTCCATGCTATGGCGACGCTCGCTGCGGCTGCGGTGGCGCTTCGACTTTCGACGCCTCTCTTTTTCTGGGCGTGCGGAGGACGGTGGTGAAGTCGACGGGGTGCGAATCACGTGACCTTCGGAGTCCCTGTTCATGTTTTCTGCACCGCGCAAAAAAAATTGGTCACTCGGAGTCGTCTTGCAAATCCGCCCAACGGCCCACGTAGATCTTATGGCATGGGGCGCTATTGACCTTGACCAAAGTTTGATCGTTGTTCGGTATATGTGCTTTTTCGGGCATGGACTGCGTCCTGGCGAAAGGTTTCTCATCTTCTAAAAGTGTTGCGAGTGTGGCGCACGTGGCACCCGAGCCTTTTTGTCGATTGCATAAATGTATCGCGCTCACCAGTATAGCAGATGCCTCCTGCGTGGATAGAGTCATTGAGCGTCGCTTTGATACCTGCGTCGCCTCGGGGATGCGTTCAGGACAACGCACCTCTCAAGTGCTGGACAGAAAATGGCCAGTGTCCAAGTCCGCAGTCGAGGTCAAGACATGGATCCTCCTCTTCGAGCCGTCGTAGAGACCCTCCCCAAGTTCGTGAGTCTTCTGAGAGCGTGGGCCGACAAGTTGGAAAAACGACAAGAAACCTTCTCTTCTTTGCAGAGCGACTTGAGCGATCTTTTTGCTCACACCGAGCAGCTGTCGACGGAACTCGAAAAGTCGCGGCCGACCGCGCCCGTCTACAAGAACGCCGAGGACGCTTTGAAGAAGGCCGTCGCTCGAACCGCGAAGGTTCTCAAGGATCTCCAGGGCAGCGTGGAAGCCATCAAAGCTGACACGTCCCCCCCAGCAAACTATTCAAGCCTCTTCGATCATGTAGAGAGTGCACTGAATGAGTGCATTGAGTACACAGAAGCCTACAGAGAAGGCTGCAAGAATTTCGAAACCTCTGGAGATGTGACTGCGGGCGGCGGCGAGAAGAAAGACAAAAAGGCAAAAAAGGATACCAAAGAACGAAAACGGTCTTCTTCGCCGAAGCGTTCCCGAGAAAAGTCGGCCACGCTAATGTCTTGAAACTTCGTCAGGACACGGTAAAAAGAGACGTCGGGAGCTTCAGAGCGTCTTCCAAACTCACGTACAAGCCTTTGTAGCCCATGAAGTTCAGAGCCAGCGCGGCAAGATCCCGAATTTTCGGGTTCTCCAGAGATAATCCTTCTGCGAGCCGTTCCTGCAATAATGCAATGAGGGCGGTCTCGCAGACGTCGGTGGGACCGTCGTGCAAACACTTGAGGAAGTCGTTCATGGGATGTCGCTCTCCGGCTCTCGGGGGACGAAACAGCAGCTGCATGATGAGCTCCGCCAGTAGAAAGCTCGTCAAAACGTCCAAGTTCTTCCATGACATCATTTTCAACATCTTCGGGGGAAGGCGCGAAGGAGTTACGGTGATCGTATCTTCTCCCTTTTTGTCGAGGCCACCCAAGTCTCCGATCTTCACTCGTGGCATGCCCCCGGGCTCCATCCACAAGAGTATGTTGCTCGGCTTGAGGTCGTCGTAAAAATAGCCTCTACGGCGCAGGCACCTCAAGATCGTAACGATCTGCAAGAAGATGCTGACGACCTGCTCCGACGTTCTTCTGGGGTTGTGCTGCAGCCACTCGGCGAGATTTTCAGGAAGGTACTCGTAGAGACCGTAGGCGCAGTCGTGCTTGAACACGGTGGAGAGAGGAGCTCTGATCATTTCTTGACCTTGAAAAGGCGTGGTGGCATTACGACGCCAGAAGACGTCTTGCGCCTCGCACGGCGGCAAGGACGCTACTTTGAGCGCGGTTTCACTTTCTTTTTGAGATTTTTTCAACCCGTTCGGGTCGTTGCAGAAGGAAACTTTAAGAACGAGGTAGCCGGTCTTTTCGTCGCCGTAAAGACCCACCGAACCCGTGCCGCCCTGTCCAAGATATTTTTTGAAGGGGTAGGGTGTCTCTCTGTAGGTCACAGTTGCAGGCATGAGCACCATGGAGGAAAGTCTTTCTTTGAAAGACGGCCTCACAAATTGTCAAGGCTCACCGGGGTCGTCCGTCACGATGGCGCCGCAGGCCTCGAGTCCTAGCCACGCCTACTCGAACAGCAACTTCGCGCCCTGCGGAATTGTGCAGCTCTCATACCTTCCGCAAAGAAGCGAATTGCCGGAAAGCTATACCCTCGGCTTTCCAATGTGTCTTCCGATGCAAATGCACGCCGCACTTCAGAACGGCCAGTCCATCAGCATCGTCATGGCCGTGCTGGACGACACCACGGCGGAAGACCCGGAAGAAAAGGCGCCGAGCGAAAAGCTTCCCTGGAGACAGAGCGGCCGAGGTTCTCGCAGAACCCCAAAACCCCAAAGAGCCAAGTGGACGCCGAAGAGTCAAGGGAAGGCGTCTCTCAGCTTGCAAGAGGTAGACGCGAAGCACCTGTGTACCGAAGAAGGAAGCAAGGAGGCCTGCCGAAAAATGGCGGCGAACCCAGACCTTGCAAATGAGTTCGCTTTCTTCGTCAAAAGCAGGTTAGGATTTCTCATGCGAAGCAGGCCAGGATCTCGATTTCTTTGCGAGCTGCTCGATCGCCTTCCTTATGGAAGAAGCGTAGCCCCCGAAAGCGAGGCCGCCCTCGTCGTCACGGAGCTCATAGAGTCGCTGCCGCGAGCAGCCATGCAGGCCACGGGAAAATCGGTGTACGCAGTCCTGCTCAACAAGATCCGAAAAGAGGGCCCCATTCCGTCCAAGACCACGCGAGCTTTCTCAGAGCGGCTGTCGAAGAACGTGTCTCCGCTGGTCCAGTGTCGCTACGGAGCTCAGGTTCTTCTCCAGGCCTTCGAGGTGGACTGCATGGGAAAGCTCCTCGAAACCGCCGTAGCCACGATCGTGGAAGACGTCTGCAAAACGCCACCAGGCTGCGAGTTTCTCACGAAGCTCTTGGAAAGTCCTCGGTCAGTGGACGTGGCCATGGCCCTTCTCGAATCGCGGGATTGTTTTCAGAGTCTTTCGTGGGACTCCGACTGGAGCAAGCTCCTGGTCCGAGCGAGTGAGTTCGGCTCCTCTCACCGCACACAGCTGGCGGACAGAGTTCGACGCGCTACGCCCGAAGAGCGACAGAGGTGCACGCACGAAGTCAAGCTGGCGGCTTGTTGGAAGTGAGAGCTTCAGACGTCCGAATAGGAGTTGACGCCCTTGGAGAGATCGCAGCCTTTGCTCAGGGCGTAGGAACTGTACGTCTGCCAACCGAGACTGCCTGCGTACAAAATCAAGAGCGCGAGAAAAAAGAAGGCTAGCAAAGCGTTGCTCATGATGAGGTCCTTCGCTGTTTTGCGTCCTTTGAGAGAGTCCAAATCGGCGTGCACCGTCGTGGCTCGCCCTATGAAGCCGCCGATGAAGATGACATTGAGAGTGGTCATTGTGAAGGCAGAGACGAGCAAGAGAATCCCAACGATGGTGCTCCAAGGCAGCATCATCTCGTTTGTATCAGACTCGCAAAAAAAAGATGAGCAGAGCAGGACCTCTTTTATGGCGCGCCCTTGTTCAAAAGAAAATCGGGTTAGAGCCTTTTTGCCGATCCCCAGCATGTCTCGGAAGACCCTGGCCAAAATGCTGAACCGTTCGATGTGGGCCGACAGGCTCGAAGGACATTGGGCTGAAACGGGCGTGAAGGCATTAACGGCCGCCCTCTACGACGCAGATCCCATGGGACTGCGCGGCTTCGGGTTGCCTCGTAACGAATACGAAGGAGAGGCCGTTCTGGCCTTTGCGCTCGCATTCGATCACGTCGATGCGGACGCATTTCTCGCGGCAAGAGAAGCACCCAATGCATCGTGTGAAAAAGCAAGAGGACGTCTGGTGGTGGCACTCAGTGAGAGTTTCAAGCGCCTCTTCGATCGCGAGATTCACTTCGAAGATAATGATCTGGCGGTCAGAGTGATGCGGAACGCGTTTATGGTGTTGCAGTATGTTCCAGAGTAGCGGTGAACCACGGCCAGAACTCGTTTTCATTGGGTTGATACAACGTTCCACTCGCCATCAAGTGTCTCATATTTTGAAAAAAAACAGTGATCTGCGACTCGAAGTTTTTGGGTATGGTTTGAGAAGATACATGCTCTTTCCAGTTTGGGTATTCAACTCGAGCTTGCTGTTTCACCCATGCCATAATATCACGCATACCGGCAGTTGTAACGTTCGCTTGAAACGCCAAATTATGCAAAGCTACCGCCGCATCACGTGAAAATGAAGGATCGGCCATGATGAAATCGTGGCGCATGTTTATCTGAACCAACTCCTTCCAAGGCACCGAATGGACTTGGTTGATCTGATTTTCCGATATTCCCCACAGTGCAGCATAACGCTCCAAACTGGTCGCCGGATTACGCGTCATCGTGTCTTTGAAGATACCCACGAACAATTCATGATGTCGGTTTCTTGGAGAATGCGAGAGTTCCACACTTTCACATTAGGTACAATGTTCATTGCCCGTTTTGAGTTCATAAGTCTTGATTTGACGTCGCACCGACCGGAGGTGACTGCGAGGGCGTGGGTTCCGCCCGTAAAATATAAACACAAATTTACGTCAGCTGTTCGCAGTTCGAGTTGTTTCAAGGGACGTGAACTTCCGCTATCACTGGATAATGGTCGGATGCGTCGCCTTGTGTATTCAACGTATCCTGATGAAGTGCCAAGGCGTTCTGCGTAGGGTAGTTGGACAAAACATAATCAGCAACTCCCGACATATGTTTATCGTTCGGAAGACCTGTGGTACAGCAAGATTTCGGATAAGGGGGTTCGGCCGTCACCGCTGTTTTGTTCAGATGAATGTTACAGTACAAAAAAGGTTGGAACCCAGGGATTGTTTGCCTAGGATCATTCCAATCTCCGAGGCACACGACGGACGCGTTCGCGGGTACTTTGCTAAGCTCATGATTGATGTTCACAACGTTTTTAATGCCGATTTGAATTTGATGGGGTGTTCCCTTGGCATCGTGATTGTTGTGCAAATGCACTACCACGACAAAATTACCTCTTTGATGGTGTTTCAGTCTGAAAACTTGAAGTGGTCTGTTTGAGACATTACCATAACCGCGCCACTCGACGTTGTACTTAGGACCTACATAGAGAACAATCTCTTCGTGATTGATAGTGTTATGGTATTGCTTCATAGCTGCAAGTAAAGGTGATAGCTCGCGGATTTTATAGTATCGACTGGCTTCTTGTAAACCCACCAAGTCGACCCCGGAATTAGTTCGAAGGATGTGTTCTATGTTCGTCGCAACCTGCCTGAGACACGGTGTTGTATGCTGGCCATGACCGTGTTGTGAGCACCTCGACGCAAGGGCATATGCCGTGCTGCCATGTTTTTTTTCTCCTTTCATACAGTCCCAACAAATATTGTAAGTCAAAACTTTTAAAGTAGTGGCGTGGTGCGTCGGAGTATGCGGAACTCCTGGTGAAATGACGACTCGATGCGTCGCGGGGCTCTTGGGACTCGACGGTGCAAGAGAAACATGATTAGCCACGTCCACAGGCGGTGCGAAGCGCCGCGTGCGACTGATTGAGTCTAAAGTGGCGGCGAACCACGGCCAAAATTCGTGCGGCATCTCCACCGAGCGTCTTCCCGCCGCATAGATGCTGCGTAAATTGACGAAAAAATCTTTTACCAGACGTTCGAAATGCTTCGGCGCCGTTTCGCGCACCACCTCGAGCATCCAGTCCGGCGATCGGTCCACGCTGTAAGTATGCAGCCAGTCGAAGAGCGCGTCGAGGTTGGCGTGCTTCGGAGCCAAGGCCAACCCCAAGCGATTTCTACACAGTTCCAGCAAGTACTGCTCGGCCTTTTTGGGGAAATCGTGCGATAGAACGGGGTGATCGTGGTTGATGTTCCACTTTCGAAGGTCCGCCCAAGCGTCGCTCGCGTAGTTCGGTGCCTCGGTCAATCCCCATAAATGTCTGAACTGCTCCGCTCGTTTCACATACACGGATTCCATATTGTCTTTACACACCGTCCGAAAAGTGTCCGTGCGCGCATTTAACCACAGGAGCTACACCGCTTGAAGGCGATGGGTCGTGGTACAGGGGGTGCTCTTTGCGTCAATCTCGCGAGGGGAGCGGAAGGCGACGTCATTTGCGCGACACCCATGTTCAAGACTCCACGATTCTGTCCGGGGCCCGCAGTTGAGCTAGGAGTGCGAAAAGGCTGTCGTACAGACGACTGTGCGACTCGTGCATTATTGACAACCTGCAATTGCGCGTGTTGTGCCTGAAGGGCTTGATTTTGTAACTGACCAGCTGGAGGCAAGCGTGCGTGAGCTCCCTGAGAAAAAAAAGACTGATTCCAAGACAGCGAAGGACGAATCATCAATTCTTTTTACTTGTGCAATAAATAAATGAACGATCTTGGCGGCCACGCCCCGCAGCTCGACTTTGCTATCGGCGCCGCCATGGGTCAGAGCGCACTGATGCCGGAGACATGCGTCGGCTCCATCTCCGGCACGTCGAACCCTGACGGACAATGCGTGCTTGGAGGAAGACTGACTCGATCAGGCACCTGCGACGCGACACCTATCTTCGTTCAGAACATGGTTCCTTACACCACCGGCATGGTGTCGGGTGTGCAGTTCGACACGCTTAGAAACTTGAAGTCTTACACTCGCTTGAACCAAAACGCGCTGCTTAAAAACACGCGCCGCGTGTCCTCTTGAAACGGTGTGTGTGTGTGTGTGTGTGTGTGTGTGTGTTTGGCAGCGGCGACGCGCCGTAGAGTAAGAGGTCCAGCTGCGACCTTTAACAAAGAGATGACGAAGGTCACGCGATGTGAAGCGTGCCAAGCTCCAGAAGCCTCCTTGCGCGTGTGCACAAAACAGACGCTCTGCGAAACCTGTCGCTCGCGACCGGAGTACCGAATCATGACGTGCGCGTCCGTGCGTAAAGCGCTCGACCTGCCGGAGTCCGCCTTCATCCACCTCAGAGCCGGACGCGTCAACAACCCAGTGGATCCACGTTTCCGACGGATGAGCGTCTACTTTTGGAAAGACGTGGCGGCCTTCTGCGCTCATCACGACCTCGAAATCCCGGAGTGACTCCGAGGATCTTGTTTATGAAAAAGTATGAACATCACCGAAAGCATGATCTCTACGGGCTACATCATCCGCAAGCCGGGAACTTACACTCTGCAGCAAACGCTGTTCGTTTCGGTGCCGGCCCTTCCTAGCGCATCGAACTGGACGGTCTTCGCGCTGGAAAGACCGTGTGCGATATCAGTGCGCGCCGACAACGTCACGCTGGACCTCCAAGGCTTCACCTTGGCCGCTTCTACGGAGCACTCCAGAGGACTGGTCTTGGTGCACGTCGCGGCGGGTGTGAAGAATTTCACCCTCACTAACGGGAACCTGATGACGTGCTGCATAGGGGTGCTATTCGAAGCGGCCTGTGTCGCAGGAGCTGTGACGAATCTGTCCGTCTCCAACTTTCTCGAAAAGGGAATTCTCTCTTACTCTCCGCAGGGGCTGACGATTTCTGGCTGCGTCATAGGGCCAAACCTCAGCTCCTTCGCCACGATGTCTCAAGAGCTTTACGAATTGATTCTCTACGGCAGTGCACTGAAGCCTTCCGAAGTGCGCGCGTGGCAGACCTTTTCCGACAACCTCCCGCTCGCCGAAACGTCGCATGTGGTGGGCATCGACATCGTACCTGATGCCGCACACGACACCCCGTACCAAGTCAGCGCGAACTCCGGCTACGGAGTGGTCTTGGAAAATGTTTCAGTGCTGAAGCTCACGATGAACTTTCGAGAGCACAGTCTTTTGCTTGGCGTGGGCTCCTTTACAAACGCCGTCTCCAAAGCCACCGGAGCCCTCGGAGAAGTGCTGCCCGAATGGTACCTTCTTCGGCGCACCGGCTCCAGAAGACTGCGTCTTGGCTTCTACCCGCCTTTGGACGAGCCGCAGCATGCCTTCATCACTGATGCAGGAGGCTTCCGCATCAACACCGGCGAGCAGCCCGACTACGAGCCTCAAGTCACGTCCTGGGTGCGAGGCGTGGACCGACTTGGGAATGGTGTCAGGGGGGTCCAAGCAATTCTCATCGTAGGAGCGGGCAAACCCACCTTGACGAATGTCACGACAGAAATGCCGGTGTTCGCGACGCTTCCCTCCAGAGTTTTGTTGCCTGCGCCGAAGTATGTGGAAAAGCTCGATTTAGCAGCTGCCAAGAAAGCATTTGGTTTGGTGGTACTTCCGGCGGTTCCCCCGCCAGATCTCCCCTGTTGTCCTACCATTGGGGCGGCGGCCTATTTTTCGAGAGAGAGGGCTTCCTTCAACGTTCAGCCTCAGGGTAACGTCAATCCTCTGCTGACTGGCTCCAATTATGGCGTCAATAGCATCGTAAACAATGGTTTTTAGCGACGACCCTCGCGTGTTCAACGAGCCTTGAAAAATTGAAGCCGGCATGGCAAACATGACGCAGAGGCCTTTTGTTCAGCAAGGAGTCCGAGGTCCAGGTGTGTTTCGTTCTACGACGCACGTTCATCCCGCGACTCCGTCTCTTTCAGCGACCGACCCGTGCCTGATCGTGCTCGTCAACAAGACGCGTGAGGGTTTGACTTTGAGAGCAGAATCCAGGACGCCTCATGGCGGCAGCTTTTTGGACACCATGACGGTAGACATGGAAGCGGATGGCGTGGCAACTCTC
>Ga0315287_10000780_pt1 | contig 28351 bp, 25 predicted proteins | sample YL17G11_0_MG_FD_205037 | JGI IMG/M metagenome (GOLD analysis project Ga0315287, IMG submission 205037) | Sediment microbial communities from Yellowstone Lake, YNP, Wyoming, USA - YL17G11_0 | ecosystem: Environmental > Aquatic > Freshwater > Lake > Sediment | place: USA: Wyoming | collected... | reverse complement strand
TCCTGCGTGGTATTGACGGCACGGTGAGTGGGTGATGCGTAAGCGAGGGACATGCACAAAGCGCGGGGCTCTACTTCCGACGCCCGCCCCGTCAACGGCGCGCACTCTGTTGAACCCCCCCGCCCAGCGTCCTCGATGAAAAAAAAAAAAAACGACCCCGCCCCGGGCACGCGCTCGCCCCTCGGACTCGCCACACCCCGCGTGGGCGGCCAGTGTGATGAGTGAGATCACATACCTCTCACACACGCACAACTCTCCTCCCAACCCCACACCTACACCCCCCCCACAGGCCCGCCTCCTCCTGCTCCCCTGGACGCTTGCCCTGACAGCCCTCGCCTCGGCCGTCGGCCTGGCCGCCCGCTCCCTGACGGCCCTGGGCTTCACCCCGCCCGGCTGTGCGCCTGCTGGCGAGCTGGTTGCCGCGAGCGCGGCTCTGGAGGCGGCCCACCGGCGGGAGGAGGGTCACCGGGCGCGGCTGGCCGCCCTGGCGGCCGAGGTGGAGGCGACCGCCCGGGACCGCCGGCGAGCCGCGGCCAAGCTCGCCCGGGCCCGGGCGGAGCTGGATCTGGTCAAGGGCGAGGCCGGGAAAGGCGCGGCAGTGGACGGCGGGTGCACGGTGTCCGGCATCGCCGGCGGCGGCGCGTCAGGCTCGCCCGTCCGGCCGTGGCCGCCCTCGCCGGGGGGGGGGGATGGTGGGGGGGAGTGGGGCGGCGTGGCCGGCCCGGCGCACGACGAGCCGGACGCTCACCTGGCCTACCCCATCACCACGCGCGCCCTGGCCCTGGCCACCACGGCCCTCGCCCTGTCCGCCGCCTGGTGGGCCACGGCGGGGCCGCCCTACCCGGCCCTCTCGCACAAGGCGGTCCTGGCGGCAGGCGGCCCCTGGGCCCTCACCTTCCTCCTGGCCCGCGCCCACCCGCGCCGGGCCCGGGTGTGGCTGTTTGGCGGGGCGTGGGCGATGGTCGGCTTTGTGACCGCGCACTGGCTGGTGATGCCGGACGGCGGGATTTGGGGAGAGTGAGAGGGAGTTTTAGACTCGCAAAAAAAAAAAAAACAATACCTGCAACAAAAGAAAATTCCATCCCCCTCAGCTGTCTATCTCTCCCTCATTCGGCAACGCCCATTCTCTCTCACACGCACACACACCCAACGACGCCAGCACAATCAAACCAGCCCTGGCGACCCGGGCGCGCTCCTCCGCACGTGCAGGTCCACCCCGCCCCCAAAGGAGGGGGCCAGGATATCAAACAGGCCGTCCGGGTTTTCTGCGTGCACCCAGTGCCCCGCGCCCGGCAAGTCGTGCACGCCATGGCCAAACGCCCGGATCGCGTCCGCATCCCCGCCGCCCCACCGGTACTCCGACCGGGCGGCCCGCACGAAGTTGACCTCCACGCCGGGCGGCGGGGCTTCCAGGAACGGCCACAGGGAGTCGGCCTCGTACGAGTCGTACATGTCCTTGATGCCGGCCAGGTCAAACCCCCACACCAGCCTACCCTGGTCCGTGCCCACGGCGGGCCTCAAATTCGTGGCCGCCCACCGGGCGACGCCCGTGGAGAAGCCGGCGCCCGTGAGTCGGGACGCCAGGTCGGAGCGGGAGGGCAGGGGGAGGGGCAGGGAGCGGAGGGTGTCGACGAGGCGCGCGGGGTGGTCGGCCGCGTCGGGGCCGTCCCCGCGTACCGCCCCCGGCAGCGCGTCCAGCACCCACACGTGCACGGGACGGGGCAGGGCGGCCCCCCCCGCCCCGAACTGGGCGGCCATCGACATGACGACCTTGCCGCCAAAGGAGTGGCCGACCAGCACTTCCGGGAACAGCTTCAGCGACGCCAGCAGGGCCAGAATGTCGGCGGCCGACGAGGCGACGCTGTGCGGGGCCCGGTGGGCGCAGGGCGGGGGCCCGCCCGCCCCGTCCGGGCCGTACGCGCCCGGCACGGACGCGGCGGCGGACTCGCCGTGGCAGCGCAGGTCGACGAGGAGGACTTGCCAGGCGGGGAAGCCTTCGACCAGGCGTTCGGCGAAGCCCGCCAGGTTGCGCCTGGAGCCGAGGATGCCGTGGACGAGCACGGCCGTGGGTGGGGCCCGCCCGCGGCCGCTGTCCGCGACCGCCGCGACGGAGCGGGCGAGGGCGCCGCGCACAAACTCGTACGCCAGGGGCGGGGCAGCAGCGGCGAGGGTGGCCGAGGCCGTGCGAGGCGGGGCGGGCACAGCGAAATTGGCGACGCTGCCGGCGGACACGCGTGATGGGCTCTGCTGCTGGGGCACGACCGCATCCAGGCCGGGCGTGGAGTGGGGCAGGCGCAAGGCCCGGCGGACGGGCGGGCGGGCGGGGAGGGAAGCCTGGGGGAGGTTGAGAGGGTGGGGCGAGTGTGTGTGGTGAGCGAGACGCGTGCGGCGGGTTGAGCAGCTTGTGGTGCGTGAGGCGTGCTGCTGCTCGCATGAGCAAGTAGCCCCGCACTCGCAGGCCGCTCCCCTGAGGTCGATGTGGCGGGGAGCCCGCCGCAAGGGGCGCGCATTGGGCACCCGGGAAAGTGCTGCGCGGCAGGGAGGGGCGTGTTTTTTTGCGTTCAAACCGCCGCTTCCACCGCTGATCTACCCAGCAACGCGGGATCCGAGGGGACTGTAGATGCCTAGGATCACAGGCGTGGGCATAGTGTGCACTCGCAAGGGTGGGTATCCCGTCCGAACAAGGACGCACACACGCACAAAACCCCGCCGCAAAAATGACCGGCGGTTGAGAGAGGGCGCGGCGCATTCGAGAAGGCAGCGCAAGGTCAGCCAGTGGCGTGCCTTAGGCGTGCCGACGGAGGAGGCGCGCCAGCCACCCCTCTAAACATACCCGTGAAAAGGTCGCCCGGCCGGAAGTGGACACGGCGGCCGTCGTCGGCGCCGAGGCGCGAGCAGCAGTCGCTGGCGCCCCTCCAAACCGGGGTGGGGAGGTAAGGCGGGATGAGTGCAGGGGCATCGCTTGTGTTGTGTGTGTGTGTGTGTGTGTGTGTGTGTGTGCGCGTGCGGCGCTAGCGAGGACACAGAGCACACACAGCTGCGTGTGTTCTGTGCGGCCGCGTCGTACGTGCTCCTGTGGTGGACCGAATGAGAGAATGAAAAAGAAAAGAAAGAAAAGTGGGGGGCCACAGGATGAGAAAAGCAGCGCCTTCATTCCTCCTGTTGTTTTTTAGGCCCCGGGCACAACGCACACCACTCCACGCACACACGCACGCACACGTACGTCTTCTGGCCCGTCCATCCCTCCAGCTGCCGCCGCCTGTGAATCGGCGCGCCTTTCTGTCCTCCTCCAGAACAACCTTTCTTGCGCCTCACGCTGCTAGCCTCTGTCCTGTTCGATCCGCGTCCAAAAAAAATGTCCGCCGCCCCCCGCGCCACCGCCCGGGCAGTGGCCTCCCTGCTCAGCCGGTTCCCATCAGCCGGACCCAGCTGCCGGTCGGCTGCTGCGGCCTGGACTGCGCCCGCCTCTGCGTGCAGTGGCAGCGGCCGCTGGCCCGCCGCCGTGTTCTCCTCCTCCTCCTCCAGCCGCGGGTTTGCCTCCTCCGCCTCGCCGGCCGAGGACGCCCTGCCCGCCGGTGCCAGTGAGCGGGTGACGAAGGTGGCGACCGACATCCTGGCGCTCAATCTGCTGGAGGTGAGTGGGCGGAGAGAGAGAGAGAGAGAGAGAAACGCGCTGTCGTGCTGTCATCGGCGGCGGCCGACGTAAACATGCGAGCGGCCCAATTGGGCCGGCTCGGACCGCACCGCACGCCCGCTCTCTGACCTCACGCCATGCACACACCCCTCCTCCGATCCCAGGTCGCCGAACTGACGGAGCTCCTCCAGGACAAGCTGGGCGTGTCGGGCATGCCCGCCTTTGGCGGCGGTTTCGGCGGCGTCGGCGGCGCGCCCGCGGCCGGGCCCGCCGGCGGTGGCGGTGGCGCCGCCGCCGCGGCGGCCGCGCCTGTCGAGGAGCAGACTGAATTTTCCGTCAAGTTGGAGGGGTATGAGGCCGGCGAGAAGCTCAAGGTGAGGGAGAGGTTGAGAAGAGGGTGCGCGCAGCGGGCGTTTGTCTCAACCCACAAGGCCCTCCCTCTCTCGTCTCACAACACACACTCACAATTCACGCAGGTCATCAAGGAGCTCCGGGGCGCGACCGGCTTGGGCCTGAAGGAGTCCAAAGACCTGGTGAGTCGGGAGTGGGCACGCACACGGCAGGAGAGGCGACGCTTTTTTTCTCCCTCAGCTGAAAACTCACCCGCTCCCTTCTCTCCACTGCCCACTTATTCTAGGCCGAAAAGCACCCGGTCGTCGTCAAGACCGGCATGAAAAAGGAGGAGGCGGAAGCACTGAAGGCCCTGCTGGAAGGGGTGGGGGCCAAGGTGTCCCTGGAGTGAGCAGTGTGAGAGAATGGGAAAAAATCGGATGGGGGGGGATGGGGGAGGGCGCGGTCATGCGGGGTGCAAGCGATATGATGGTGTTGGTGGGCTGGAATGTGGGAAAGGCCTTCATTCTCTGTTCACCGAGATCTTTACACAGCCGTGAAGAAGGGTGCACGCTGTCAAGCCTGCAGGCTCAAGGGAGTGTGAAAAAGGAGCTGGGCGGCGTGCGGGGAGGGAGGGAGAGAGCCAGAGGAAGCGCGGCCGGCCCCGCCTGGAATGAGGAAGGACTGAAAAACGGTCACACATCTTCCGCTGCCCCAACAAAAAAAAAAAGCAAAAGGAGGGGGGGGGGGGGGGGGTGAGCCTTCAGAATGTCGCCGCGTCCTGCGCTGGGCTTGGAATTGTGATCCAGCGCGCGGTCATCGGGGCGGTGCGCGTCCTCGGCCAACGGCCAAGGCCACTGCACGCCTTCAGGAATGAGTTCTCCCGCTCGGGACGGGCGAGTGTGCATCAACTTCCGGCTTGGGAAGTTCGTGGTCTTAGAGACATTCGAACGGTGTGCTTCCTTCATCAATAATCCTATTGAGTAAAGTCAACGACATGCAAGAGTGCGAGCAGGGAGGTGGGTGGGAGGTCGATCTGGGCGCGTTCTGGGTATGCCTCTTCACGAGAGGCTCCGTTCAAAGACGGGCCGCGACACTTCTCCATGCGTCCCCATCACAACGGCCAGCGCGACCCTCGCCTGCTCACCTGATTCACCCACTTTATATACCAATGTGTGTGCTAATGTGTGTGCTAGTCAATGGTGCAACTTTTTGACGACTTATATCGGCTGTTTTTTCACTCGTCTTTTTTCAACCCCCCTCTCTCTCGCTTCCTCTTTTCTGCGTGTCGTCCCGTCCCTCCACGCCTGCCCCCCCGTGCATGCACTCACACAGACAACGCACTCATCACATATAACAGCAGGTCTAAATTTGCACGCCCCCCCATGCTCATCCATCCTCCCGCCCACGCTTCCCACCCCCACCCGCCACCGCCGCCGCCGCAGCCGCCGCCACCACCGCCACCCCGCGCACCCCTTCCAGCCCGACCCGGTACTCCGCGCTCCCGCCAGGGAGGGAGGGGCTCTTCACCAGGGTCGCTAGCCGCTTCCCCCCCCGCCCCCAGTGCAGGAGGACCCGGGTCGCGGGGACGTGCGCCCAGGCTGCACCGAGGGCGGGGACAAGGCGGGAGGAGGAGGGCGAGGAGGGCGAGGAGGCGCCCTCCCCGCCCGTGACACGCGTCGTCACCTGGTTGGTCAGGACGACCGCCACCCCCCGGGACCGGGCCAGGGCGGTCAGGGCGGCCGCGGTGGCCGACAGGGCGGCCGCCCGGCCGGAGGTGGCGTCGCCGCCGGCACTACCCCCAACCACCCCGGCCCGAACGAGGAAGGCGACAGAGTCGAGGACGACCAATTTGATGGGCGGGCCGCCGCCCACCGCCGCTGCGTCCACCAGCCCTGTCAGGCTGCTCACCGCTGCCACCTGTTCCGCCGCGTCCCGGGCGCGCAGCACGGTGACCCCACCCATGAGGCGGGAGGGCGTGAGCGCAGCCGCGTCCGCGCGCCGGGCTGCGCCCTGGGGAGTGCTCCCGCCCGCCCGCGCCGCCACGCGGGCCAGGTGAGAGGCCACGGACGCCGCGATCTCGGCCGCCCGCTCGGGGACAAGCGAGCCTTCCGTGTCTGTATGTGTGTGTGTGTGTGGAAAAGGATGAAAGAGGGCTGTTTTGAGAGGCACCCCGTCTCCTCCCACCTCGCCATCCTCCCAATCCTCTCATCACCCCTCTCCCTTCTCTTTTTCACCACGCACCGATATACACCGCCGCCCCGCCCACCCCGCCAAAGGAGGCGGGGATCTGGACGTCCATACACATTTGCATGCACAGCTGGGTCTTGCCGATGGCTGGGGCGCCGCCTGTGAGAAAGTCGAGAGAGAATGAAAGCGAGTGAGGGACTTGCTGCCGGCCGGGAAGAAATAGGAGGAAGGGAGGCGGCAGCCGCCCATGGCCACGCACCACGGCCCTCGCTCACACGTCATCCAGTCCTCCAAACGCACAAAACTCGGTGACCTGGCCGCACACCGCCCCGCCGCCCAGCAGGCGGTCCAGGTCGGCGCAAAAGGTGATGACCCTGGTGGAGGCGGCCTCGGCCGCCAACAGCTCTGCCGCCGTCCGCCCGCCCGCCAGGGACGCTAGGGTGGAGGTATGTGTGTCATAGCGGGGGATGCAGGCCAGGGCGGAGGAGGCTTCGGCGGGCGACAGGGCGGCGGCTGGAATGGGTGTGTGGAGGTGAGAAAAAGAGGCATGGAGGTCGAGGTAGAGGTGGTCGAGCGCGCTGTGCGCGTCGCCCCCGCCTCTCTCTTCCTTTCTTTCTTTTCCGTACCTCTCTCCAATTCGCCCTCACCCACGCCCTCCAGGTCGGCCACCGTCCGGTATCCGGCAGCCAAGAGGCGGGCCCGCACGCTGGGGGCGAGGGGTAAGGCCTGCGTGTCCTGGCGGGGGAGGAGCGAGGCTGCAGCCATTGAACAGAAAAGAGAGCTGTGCGGCCGCCTCGAGCGCGCAGCTAGAGTGTGTGGCCCGGTGTGTGGCGCGGAATGAACGACCTGAGGTTCTGGGGAGCGTGGTAGCCGGCAGTGGGCAGCGGGGGGCACGCGGTCCTCGTCGCGCCTCTGTGCGCTTCCACAAGATGCGCGAAATGAAAGAGTGAGAAAGAGAGTGCTCTTTCCCGGCCGCCGGTCAACACTCTCTTTTTTAGCACAATGGTGGCCCCCGCCCTACCTCCCTCCCGCCGCATCCTGCTGGCGGGTGACGTCCACGGCCGCTTTTCCACCCTGTTTGCCCGTGTGGAGGCGGCGTCCGCGAAGGCCGGCCCCTTTGACGCCCTGTTTTGCGTCGGCGGCTTTTTCCCGGCTGGAGGTGTGCGCATTTGATGGAGAAAGAAAGGGGTGGGGAGCGGGCTTTCGGTCGACCTGCCATTGTGGCAGGGTATGCGCGAAAGGCGGTTCCTGCAGCTGGGCTACAGGAACAAAAAAACGAGGCCGAGAGTGCTGGGGGACACGCGCACAGAGAGAGGGCAGGGCAGGCCTCGCGCTCTGTGCCAACCTGCCACCAACTTCTCCCCGGGGGGCAGCCCCCTTCAGGCCCACGGCGCACGCCGCCGCCCTCCCACGCCCCCTCACACGCGCGCTCCCCCGCTCACCCCCGTCCCTCGCAGCCCCTGAGACTGATGCGGAGGACGACCTGGGAGAGCTGGCTCCTTACACAACGGGAGCGGCCTCCGCCCCGCTCCCCACCTTTTTCATCGGCGCATACGGGAGGGGCGCCGCCGCCGGCGTCGCCGCCCTCTCGTCACCCGCCGCCTCGGCCAGCCGCATCACCTACCTGGGCCGGGCGGGCGTCACGCCCGCCGCGGGCCTGCAAGTCGCCTTCCTGGACGGCCGCCTCTCGGGGCGGGCGCTGGGGGAGGACCCCACGCTCGCCGGCGGGGCCTGCCGCCACTTCACCCGCACCGACCTCGGCGCCCTGGACGCCGCCGTCGCGGCCGCCGAGGGCGACGTCGACCTCTTCCTTACCTGCGAGTGGCCCCAACACGCCCTGGGGTCCCTGCCCGCGGCCGCCCCGCGCCCCGCCCCGGGCACGGACGCGCGCGGGTCGACCGCGATCGCGGGCGCGGCCTTCAAGGTCCGCCCGCGCTACCACGTCGCGGGCAGCGGGGGCGGCTTCTACGCGCGGCCGCCCTACATGAACCCGGACCTGGGGGCGGGCGCCCACGCGACCCGGTTCCTGGCGCTGGCGCCCGTGGGCAGCGACCCGGCCGGCGGGCCGGCCGCGAAATGGTTGCACGCGCTCGGCCTCACGCCCGCGGCCGCCATGCCTGTCGCCGCCCTCACCGAGGTCCCGCCCGACGCGACGGGGTGCCCCTATGAGGGGCGGCCGGGCCTGGACCGCCTGACGGGGCAGCGCCGGCCGCGGGAGGAGGGAGGAGGGGCGGGAGGGGGTGGGGGTGGAGGTGGCGGGTTCGACGACCAGCCCTGGCGGTGGGCGATCCCAAAGCGCGGGCGGGAGGGCGGCGGCGGCCGTGGCGGCGGCGGCGGCGGCGGCGGTTTCTCCTCCGTCGCCCCGTCCTTGGGCCGGGATGGCGTCATCAAGGACAACCGCAAGACCGTGTACGTGCGCAACGTGCCGGCGACGGCGACGGAGGACGACCTGGTGGGCCTGTTTTCCAAAGCGGGTGAGATTGCCGACATTCGTCGCCGCGCGGGCCCCGACGGCCGCCTCCTCGCGTACGCCTTCATCCAGTTCGAAGAGGTCGCGGGCGCCGCGGGCGCCGTCTCCACCATCCACGGCCAACGCCTGTTCGGGCGGGAGCTGCACGTGGACATGGCGGGCGCGGCGGGCGCACCGACCTCAACCCCCTTGAACCGCCCAGGCGGCGGTGGCGGGCCTGGCGCATCCCTCCCGCCCGCCCCGCCCTCCCACGACTGCTGGTTCTGCCTGTCCAACCCGGACGCGGATGTGGACCTGGTGGTCAGCGTGGGCGAGGATGCTTACGTGGCAGTCGACAAAGGCGCCATCACGCCCAGTCATGCTTTGGTCCTGCCGGTCGAGCACGTGTCATCGTCCATCGCCCTGTTTTCAGCTGCCTCCCCCGCCGCCGACGAGATGGAAGCTTACTTGCGTGCCCTTCGGTCCTGGTGTGCGTCCCAGGGCCTGGCCCTGTTCGCCTTCGAACGGTTCGCGGCGCTGCGGCGGGGGTCCGGAGGCAACCACTGCCAGGTCCACGCGCTTGGGGTGCCGCCCGGGAGCGCCGCCACCGCCCGGGCCGTGATTGAGGGCCTGGCGTCCGAGGCGGGCATTGCAGGCCTCATCCATCTCCCGGGCGACCCGCTGGCGGGCCCGCCCGCCCGGGCGGCCCTGCGGGATGCGGTCGGCGACGGTGAGTTTTTCCAGGCCTGGCTGCCCTGGGATGGGGCGGCGGGGACGGCCTGCCCGGGCCGCCTGGTGCAAGCAGTCACGAAAGGCGCCCGCCACCCGCTCGGCTTCGGCCGCCTGGTCGCCGCCACCCTAGCGGGCTGCCCGGAGCGAGCGGACTGGAAGGAGTGCGCGGTCTCCCCGCCGGAGGAGGTCGCCCGGGCGGACGCGTTCAAAGCCGCGTGGGCAGCGTTCGACCCAGCAGGAGGAAATGGGGATGATGCTGACGCCAACGCCGCCGATGCCGCTACCGACGCCGCCTCGGCTCTCTGTGCTGATGATGGCGCGAACGCGCCGCCTGCATGAGATGCGCTGCACCGATTTGTTTGTAGAAAAAAGGAAAACGTCGAAAAGAAACAAAAACTATAGAACTCGACCCCATCTCCATACATTGCCCCAGGCCTAGTCTCCTCTCTCCTCTCATACTTCATGCCCCACCCCATCACCCCACGCTCCCCTCCAGCTTGAGCGCCATCAGCTGGTTGACCTCCGCCGCAAACTCCAGCGGCAGCTCGTTGAACACGTCCCGGCAAAAGCCCGAGATGATGGTGCCCACCGCCGCCTCCGCATCAATCCCGCGCTGCTGGAAATAGAAAAGCTGGTCCTCCGAAATCTTGCTCGTCGACGCCTCGTGCTCCACCGCCGCATCGGGAGTGCGCACGGTGATGTAGGGGTACGTATTGGCGGCCGCCGTGTCCCCGATCAGCATGGAATCGCACTGGGAGTGGTTGCGGGCGCCCGCCGCGGCAGGGGACACGGAGACCAAGCCGCGGTAGGCGTTGCGGGACCGCCCAGCCGAAATGCCTTTGGAGACGATGCGCGAGCGCGTGCCCTTCCCAATGTGGACCATCTTGGTGCCCGTGTCCGCCTGCTGCATGCCGTTGGTGAGGGCGACGCTGTAAAACTCGCCGACCGAGCCGTCGCCGGCCAGGACGACGGACGGGTACTTCCACGTGATGGCGGACCCCGTCTCGACCTGCGTCCAGGAGATTTTGGATTTCGCGCCGTGGCACAGCCCGCGCTTGGTGACGAAATTGAAAATGCCGCCCTTGCCCGTCTCCGGGTCGCCCGCGTACCAGTTCTGGACGGTGGAGTACTTGATCTCGGCGCCGGCCGCCGCAGACAGCTCGACGACCGCCGCATGCAGCTGGTTTTTGTCATAGGATGGGGCCGTGCAGCCCTCCAGGTAAGACACGTACGAGTCTTCTTCGGCGACGATCAGGGTGCGCTCGAATTGGCCCGTCTCGGAGGCGTTGATGCGGAAGTAGGTGGAGATCTCCATGGGCGACCGCACGCCCTTGGGGATGTAGACGAACGACCCATCCGAAAAGACGGCCGCATTGAGGGCCGCATAGAAATTGTCGGCCGCCGGGACGACGGAGCCCAGGTGCTTCCGCACCAGATCGGGCACTTCTTTCACGGCTTCCGACAGGCTCATGAAGATGATGCCCTGCTCCCGCAGTTCGGCCTTGAAAGTCGTCGCAATGGAGACGGAATCAAAGACCGCGTCCACCGCCACGTTTGTCAACCGTTTCTGTTCGTTCAGCGGAATCCCCAGTCGGTCGAACGTGGCCAGCAGGGCCGGGTCCACCTCGTCCAGGGACGCCTTCTTCGGCTTCTCCCGGGGCGCGGAGTAGTAGGCCAGATCCTGGAAGTCGATGGGCGGGTGGGTGTTGTCCGACCAGGCGGGCGGCGGCAGGGTCAGCCACAGGCGGTAGGCGCGCAGGCGGAAGTCGAGCATCCAGTCCGGTTCCTTTTTTATGGCAGAGATGGCGCGGACGACGGACTCGTCCAGGCCCTTGGCAAAAGTGTCGGACTCGATGTCCGTGGTGAAGCCGGCGGTGTACGGGCTGTGGGGGAGGAGGAGAGGCGATGGAGGATGAATGAGATAGGTTGGGAGAGTCGGGGTCGAGAAAGAAAGCGCCCCGCCCCCCGCGACAAAGTTCTCGCCCCGGGGCCCCGCGCCCCTCGCCTGCACACGCCCAACCTGCCCAACAACTCACCGGTCCAGCATCTTTTGGATCTGGTTCTTCTCGGCGGTCGCCGCGTCAAGGACCGCGGGGGGGTCGGCTGTGGAGAAAGCCGCGTCGGCCGGGGCAGGGGCGGCCGCCGCCGCTAGCGGGCCATGGGTGCTGGGGCGACGCATGCCGCGACGGCTGAGGCCACCCGCGGGCGCTCGGCCACCGGCATTGGACGAGGCGACCAACAGGCCACCCGCCTGGCCAGGGTGAGGTGTGCTGTTGGGCCGGCTGCCCCGGTTGAGGCGGCCCACCGTGGCTGCGTGTGAGGAAGCCAGCATTCGCGCGTGTTTTGTGTTTATCCAAAGAGAGGGGGCGTGTGTCCTTTGCACGTCACTCGGAGACGCCTAAGGAGCGAAGGTGTGTCAGAGAGGATGCAGCTCGTGCTCGCAGGGTGGGTGTGGGTGTGGGCAACGCGGTGTGCGGAGAGAAAAGAATAATGACACCAGCTGGACTGTTTTTTTTACGCCCTGACAAACACAGCAGCATTCTCCAGCACGCAGCGCCCCACGCCCATCGCTCGCCATGTCCACCCTCTCCCTCCGCTGCTCGCCCGGTGGGGCCTCTACCTCGGCGCCCGCGGCCGCTGGGCGCCCGCGCATCAGCGGCAGCAGCAGCAGCAGGCCGCTCGCCACCGCCCGGCTGACGGCAGCGGCGCCACACCGGCGGTCGCCGGGCCCGCCCGCTGCCGCCGCCTCGCCGCATGGAGGACGGGCGGCCGTCCCCAGGCAGACGTGGGGAGTTGTCCACCACCTGCCCGGCCGGACAGGTGAGGAGGAGGTGGCAGGGTCGGCCAGAGCGAGAGATAAGAAAGCCAGCCCTACCTTCTTCATTTCAAGCCACACCCCCACGACCCTCTCCTCTCTTCTCTCTCTCTCATCCATCCCAGCTTCTTCCTCCCGCGGCCCGCCTCCCGCCGCCTCCGCTTCCACGGATGCCGCCCTGGAGCTGACGGCCGAGAACGTGGAAATCGTCCTGGACGAAGTCCGGCCTTACCTGATGGCGGGTGAGTGCTCATAAAATGAGGAGAGAGAGCGCGCGTTTCTCTCTATCTCAACCCATCCATCCATCCACTCATCACATTGGCCTGTCTCTCACCCCATTCTCAGATGGCGGCAACGTGGAGCTGGTGGACATCGACGGCCCCACCGTCTACCTGCGCCTGAAAGGCGCGTGCGGGTCCTGCCCGTCCTCCACCTCCACGATGACAATGGGCGTCCAGCGCCGCCTGCAGGAACGCATTCCCGACATTTTGGCCGTCGAACAAGTCTTGGACACCGACGCGGGCAAAGGGCTGGACATGACCACGGAAAACATTGAGACCGTGCTGGACGAGATCCGGCCCTACCTGGTCGGCACGGGCGGCGGCGGGCTGGATTTGGTGGGGATTGAAGGGCCGGTGGTGAAGGTGCGCATCACAGGCCCCGCCGCGGGCGTGATGACGGTCCGCGTCGCCGTCACGCAGAAGCTGAGGGAAAAGTTCCCGGCCATCGCGGCGGTGCAGCTTGTGGCGTGAGGGGAGGGAGAGAGAGGAAGGGCGGGGGCGGTGGGAGAGGAAGTATGTGGGGGGTTGTCTTTTTTGTCGCCGCTCAGCACACCTGCCCACAGCTCTTTTCTCTGCCCTCTCTTCCCGCCCCTCCTCCTCGCCCCCCTCCCAAAACCATGGTCGCCCTCGCCGCCCGGTCCGGCTTGACCGCCACCACCCGCCCGGCGCTGCGTGCTGCCCGGGTCGGCCGCCCCGCGGGCACGCCCCGCGTCGCGGGTGCCGCCCCTGCCGCCCGCGCTCTCCCGGCCGACGAGTCGGCCGACCTCATGCCGGTCGCGCCTCCCACCCCCGCCCCGGCTGTCCGCCCGGCCGCGCCCGGCGATTACGCCAAGGCGACCATCAAGGTATGTGAAGGGAGGGTGTGTGGGCGATCAGGGTGATGTGTGGGGCGCCAGCAGGAGAAGAGCGCCGAGCCCCAATTCGAGCGCGCGCGCCTGCTCGCATCTTTGATTGCTTGGCGCGCGGCAGGGGCGACCTTGGCGCCGCTCCACCCCCTCGGCCGTGCTCTCGACCGTGTTGATGAGGAGTTGGATAGGCGAGCTATAGCCTGGCGCCATTGAACTGGAGTTTTGGCGCGCACATCGGATCTGTGCGCACCCTCCTTGACGGGGGACCTCGCTGTCTCGCTCCCGCTTTCAAAAAAAAAAAAAAAAAAAAACTCAACCTCTCACCTCTCTCTTTCCATCCACCATAGGTCATCGGCGTCGGCGGCGGCGGCTCCAACGCTGTGAACCGCATGCTGCGCGCCGACATGAAGGGTATCGACCTGTTTGTCATCAACACGGACTCTCAGGTGAGAGAGAGACAGAGAGAATGAGAGAGAGAAGAGGGGCGGACAGAGAGGAGCGCACGCTCGCGTGGTCGTTCTTCTCAACCCACACTTCATCTCATTATCTTTCCACATTCACAGGCCCTCGCCACCTCGCCCATCTCGGCGGACAACAAGGTCCAGATCGGGGCCAAGCTGACCCGGGGCCTGGGCGCGGGCGGCAACCCGGCCATCGGTGCCAAGGCCGCGTCCGAGAGCAAGGCAGCGCTGGAGGAAATGCTCAGGGGCACGGACATGGTCTTCGTCACCGCCGGCATGGGTGGCGGCACGGGGTCGGGCGCGGCGCCCGTTGTCGCGGCGACCGCCCGAGCGATGGGCGTCCTCACCGTCGCCATCGTCACCACCCCCTTCTCATTTGAGGGGCGCCAGCGGGCGGCCCAGGCGCGCGAGGCGATCGAGGCCCTGAAGGGCGCGGTCGACACGCTCATCGTCATCCCCAACGACCGCCTCCTGGACGCGGTGGACGCCTCGCTCCCCGTCACGGAGGCCTTCCGCGTGGCGGACGACGTCCTGCGCCAGGGCGTGCGCGGCATCTCGGACATCATCACGATCCCGGGGTTGGTCAACGTCGATTTCGCCGACGTGCGCGCAGTGATGACAGGCGCGGGGTCGTCCCTCATGGGCCAGGGCTCCGCGTCGGGCAAGGGCCGGGCCCGGGAGGCCGCCCTGGCCGCCATCTCCTCGCCCCTTCTGGACATTGGCATCGAGCGGGCGACGGGCATCGTCTGGAATGTGACGGGCCCGCCCGACATGACCCTCTTTGAGGTGAACGAGGCCGCAGAGGCGATTTACGGCCTGGTCGACCCGGAATGCAACCTCATCTTCGGGGCGGTCGTCGACCCGGACGCGACGGACGTGTCCATCACGCTCATCGCGACGGGCTTCGGCGCGGGCGGGCTGGCGGGCTCGTCCGTCGCGCCCTTCCTGGGCGAGGCGCCCGCGCCGGCGCGGCCCGCCACCGTGGGCGAGGCCTTCTCTGCCGCGGCCGCTGCCGAGGCGGCCGCGCCCGCCCCTAGCGCGTCCCTGGGCGGTATCGAGATCCCGGCCTTCCTGCGCCGGCGCCGGGCCCAGAAGTGAACGGGTGTGTGTACGTCGCTCTCAACAAACAAGCACAAACAAAAATGAGTGATGGAATGAAAGAGCGAGGTGGGTGGTTGAGACGTGTTTCTTCTCCGCTTCACTCACTCCGCGTTCCAGCTCGTGGGCGTGGCGTGATGGTGTGTGGGTGCGGGTGTGATCTGCAGGTTGGTGTGTGGTGTGCGTGTTTGAATGAAGAACAAAGGAGAGACGTGCCCTTTTCTCTCTCCCAGGCTTGTGTGAACAAATGAGAAATCTCGAAAAAAAAAAAAAAACGCTTTTCCAACCTCCTCACACGCTCGTTCCCCTTGTCCTTTGCCCGCGCACAACACGGGGGCACACCCGTGATCTCTCCACGCCTACATGTCACCCCCGCCAGCCACGGTGGAGGTGTCCACGGCGGCGGCCGGGTCGCGCAACCCCACGCCGCCCCAGCCCCTACCCCCTCCTCCAGCCAAGGCGTCGGCGCCCGTCCCGCCCCCTTCCTCCCTTCTCCACCACCACTCCCACGCCGCCTCGGGTGGAAGCGACGCCCTGCCTGCCCCCATCCTGCGCCGGGTGGTGCGGGTGGATGCGGCCGGGGTGGTGTCGCACGTGCTGGTGAGGAGGAGAGGAGGAGCAAGGGAGAGAGGGAGAGACATGGTGGGCGTAACCCCCCTCCCCTCCCCTGTTCTCATTTCTGCCGTCCTTCTTGGTCTCCCCTTCTCGCCGTCTTGCCCCCTCTTAGGTCGACCGCTACATTCTCTCTGAACAGTTGGGCCTCCCTTTCCGTGACCTGCGCGTGCTGGACCCCAAGGTGAGAGAGAGAGAGGAAATAGGAGAGAGAGCCCCTCTCGCCTCCTTGCCCTAAACCCATCCATATCCTCTTCCCTTTTTTTTTGACACTATAGACACCCTCCACCGCCGGCACGCCCGCCTCCGCCCTGCCCGCCGCCGCCGTCCTCATCCGGGAGCGCGCCCTGGGCTTTGCCATGGAGGGCGTGCGGGCGATCGTGTGCGCGGACCAGGTGCTAGTCCTGAGCGCGCCGACGGGAAGTGCAGAAGTGCTCAACAGCATTACAATTACCAAAGAGCTGCACACACACTTTCCCCCGGCCTCCCTCCTCCTGCCCACCCCCTCCAAACACCCGCACGCCGCCCTGGCGGCCTCGCCCTTTGTGCGGGACCTGTGCGCCCGCATCAAGGACGAGGAACGCAACAGTGGCGGGAGTGGTGGGAATGGGGCGGGCGGCGAGGGCGGCGGGGCGGGCGGACCAGGGGAGGCGTGCGCGGCATCCTCGACCACCCCCTCCCTCTCGTCCGCCCCGCTGCCCTACGAATTGCGCGCCACGGAGGCCGTCCTCTTAGCCGCCGTCCGCCGCCTGGACGGCGAGATCGGCACCCTGGAGGCGGAGGCCGGGCCGGATCTGGACCGCTTGGGCGGGGCGCTGGGGCGGGACGATCTGTTGCGCCTGCGCGGGCACAAGGCCGCCCTGGGCCGCCTCCTCGCCCGGGCGGCGGGCGTGCGGGGCGCCCTGGAGTCTCTCCTGGACGATGACACCGACCTGGCCAATCTGTACTTGGGTCGCCGGGCCGCCCGGGTGGCGGCCATGGCCGCCGCCACGGCGGCGGTGGAGCGGGTGGTGGAGGAGGAGGGGGAGGCGGAGGGGGCGGCCCCAAACGAGGAGGGAGGAGAGGAGGTAGGGGTCGGTGGTGCGGGGATGGGGGTGGAGGCGGACGCCGGCAGGCGGGGCAGCACAGCTGGTGGTCGGCCGCCGTCGTCACAGGCGTCGGCTGCGTCGACTGCTCCCCCCGCTGAGGCGGCGGCGGCGGCCTTATCCCAACCACCCGCCCTCCTCCCCCGCACCGACACAGGCACGGGCCGCCGCGCCACGCTCGGCACCGCCCGCGGCACGGACTGCGGCTCCGACGCCGGCACGGCCATTGCGGTCTGGGCCCGCGGCGCTGGCGGCTTCTGGTTCGGCAACGCCGCCGCACGCGAGGCCGGCGGCGGCGGTGGCGGCCCACCCCACCACCCGTCCCTGCTGGAAGAGTGCGAGGGCGCGGCCAACCTCCTCGACGCGTATGCCACGCTCGCGGGCGGCTCGCTCGCCCGTCTGGAGGCCCTGCGCGACCGGGTGGCCTCCACGGAGGCGCTGGTCCGCCTGGAGCTGGACCGGCGGCGGAACGAGCTGGTCGCCTTCAACATGGTGAGAGGAGGAGAGAGAGAGGGCAGGATGAGGCGAGCGCGACAAAACCTCAACACCCTTCTTTCCGCCTCTCTTACATTCCCTCTTGCATTCTAGTTCCTCAGCATGGTGGCCGTCTGCGTGGGCGTCATCTCCGCCATCGGGTCTGTCTTTGGCCAGAACCTTTACTTCTCCTCGCACGAGACGCCCCTGGCCGCCTGGCATGCGGCAACCTGGGGGTCGGTCGGCGTGGCTGCCGCCGGGATGACGGGCCTGCTGGCGTACGCCCGCCGCCACAACCTGCTGTTCATCCCGACGCCGGATGAGTAGTGACGTGGGAGTGATGAGAAGGATGGGGCGTGGTCCGTCATTTTCTTTCTGTAAGGTGTCACACAACCCTGCTCTGTTTTCCTTTTTTCAACCCGCTCTCCCTCACAAGCTGCTCCCCACCATCCGCGCCTCCAGGAACGCCCGCAGCGTGGCAACCCCCTCCGGCGGCAGGGCCGGCATGACATGCCCCCGCCCATGCTCCAGGACGACCGGGTTCAGGAAAGCGCCCGCCAGGCGGCGGGAGAGCGGGGCGATAGGGTCCGCCTCGCCAATCACGTGCAGGGACGGCACCGCCAGCCGCCCGCCATCCCGCCCGCCCGCTCCGCCCAGCGCCTCGCTCATGGGTGGCTTGGCGTAGACGCCGCAGTAGAGCAGGGCGAAGCGGGGCGGGTGGCGGACCCCGGCCAGGGCGGCGGCGACGGGGCCGCGCGCTGCTGGCAGACCGCTGCCTGCCTGGAGGGCCGCGAGCGCGAGGGACGCGAGGATGGTGCCCTGCGAGAAACCCAGGAGGCCGTCGTAGGGCGGGTTGGCGGACCGCAGTGCGTCCCCCAGGGCCTGGAAAGCCGTGTCCCCGCCATCGTACACCCAGCCGCCGGCGCCGGCCGCGTCCCTGCGCGCGTTCCACCATTCGAAGTAGGGACCCGACCAGGGCACGTCGGGGGGTGGGGGGCCGGTCGCCGGGTTGGGGGCGTCCAGCGTGTCAAAGTCGACGAGGTCGCCCAAGTCGCGGGGCAGGCGGGCGAGGTCAAGCTGATGTGTGTGTGGGGGAGAGAGGAGGGCGAGGGAGAGAAATGATGAGGTTGAAGGGGCGCGCGCGCCGGCAAGTTGTTTTTCATCGTCGCGGCCCGCCGCCCCATACCCGTACCTGGTCCCGCATGATGGCCCCGCTCGTGCGGAAGCCGTGTAGACACAGCACTCGCAAGCGCGGGCGGGGCGGACCCACCATCGCGCCCGGCAGGGAGGTCATTCGAAGGAGTGAGAGAAAAAAAAATTCATTTCCTTCTCTCATTTCACCGCCGCGCCCGCCGCCGGGGCCGCCGGTCACTCCCGTCCGACCCAGCACCGCCACCACCACCGCCGCCATCGCCTTCCCTACTCCCCTCCCTCTTCCGCCGGGCACCGTGGTGGTGGTGGTGGGTGTCGCCCCGCCGCCCCTCTCCTCCACGCTCCCTCGTGTCCCCTCTCCCCACCGGCGACCGACTCCGCGACCGGTGGGCACGCCGCCCGCCGCCGCCGCCTGCACCGCGCGGGTCCTGGCTGCGCTCGCGCGTGGGCGACCGGGCGGGCGAGTCGCCCCGCCGGCTCCCGCCGCCGCCCCCACGGCGGGCGGGCTCCCCCCCGCCCTTTCCACCACCACCACCACCGCCCTCCCCTGCTGCGGCCAGGGCTGCCGCCTCGCCCGCGCCCATCCCGCCCCGGGCGGCCGCCAGCGCGGCCTCCGCCGCGGCGGCTCGGGCCGCGGCGGCGGCCTCCCCTCGCCTGGCCGCGTCCAGCAGGGCCCGGCCCGCGGCGGCGGACCGTTCGAGGGCGCCCACCCGCCCGTCGCTCGCCTCAGCAGCCAGCTCCTCATTCTCCGCTTGCAGGGCTTCCACCTTGTCCGCCAAGGCCGCCACCGCCTCCACGGCCGGCCCGCCCGCCCCGCCGGCCGCGGCCGTGGCCAGGGCGGCGGTCAGGCCGGCCACCCGCTCCCGCAGGCCGGCCGCCTCGCGGGTGGAGGCTTCGGCACACGAGCGCAGCCGCTCAAACTCAGCCGCGGTGGCGGGGTCTAGTAGGAGGGTGCGGGCCTGGGCGATGTGGGGGTCGGCTGCCGACCGGGCGGTGGCTAAGGCGCGGCGCAGGGCGACGGCCTCGAGCGTCTTGGCGGCCAGGGCGGCGGCGGCGGCGGCACCCGGGTCTGGGGCGTCCGGGTGGAGAGCTTGATGAGGACCGCCCGCCGCACCGCCGCCCGTCGCTTCCAGCGCGCTCTTTGCGTCAGCCAGCTCTGCCTGGGTGCTGGCCAGGGCGGCCTCCAAGTCGGCGACGCGGGCGTCCCGGTGGCGGAGCCTGTGTGAAGTGAAATGAGGGGGGGAGGTTGAGGTATTGTGATGGGCTGGGCAAAAAAAGAGTGGAGGTCGATCGGTTTCCCTCTGCGCGTGCACACGCCGCCGCTCCCGTTTCCTCACTTTTCATTCAAATCCAGCAGCTCCGCAGCCGCCGCCCCTTCCGCGACCGCATTACGCTGGGGCGGGTAGGCGGGCGCAAAGTAGGGGGCGGCGGGGGCGGCTTGGAGCGGCTGGGCGGCCGGCGCCGCAGGCGGCAGGTGGACAGCTGCCGCCCCACCGCCGTCACCGCCTTCACCAAATGCCGTGGGCGCAGCGCCATAGATGTCCTCACCGAAGAGGTCATCCTCGTCGGCCATGGTTTTGAATGCTTGGGGAATGAGAGAGCGAGGAATGAAAGAAATGATAGACGAGGAGGCAACACAAAACGCACTTGTTCATCTCCATTCCAGCGTTCTTTGTTTTCGTGTCCGTCCCGCACACCCAACGCCCGCTCGGAACGCCAGCCAACGCCCACCTAGCCAGCACCCCATCCACCTCCTTTCCACCCATGTCCAAGCGGAAAGCGGGCGTGGTGGCGGGCGCGCCCATGAACCCCGCCCCTCCACCCGCCGGCGGCGGCTTGTTTGCCGGCGTCCTAGCCGCCCCGCCGCCTGCCGCGGCTGCCCCGGCCCTCGCCGCCCTGTTCTCGGCGGAGGCCAACGCGTACGTCCGCCCGGCTGGGGAGCGTCTAGGTGCTGCTAACAAGAAAAAGCCCAAACTCGTGCCGGTCCGCCGCGGCGACGGCGGGCCCACGCCGGCCACGCCTGACCGGGTGGCACAGGCGGCCCGCGCGGCGGCGGCCGCGGCGGCGGCCCGGGCGGCGGACGCGGCGCGCGGGGGTGGGAGGACTAGAGGCGTCCCGGGCCTGGGTGGACGGGCAGCCGATCTTTCTGAGGGTGAGGGGGAGGCGGAGGTGGAGGACGAAGCCACCGCCTCGGACGCCACCGCCTCGGCCTCGACCTCCAGCAGTGGGAGTGAGGGCGGTGAGGTGGAGGCCGACGGCGGGGAGAGCGGCAGCGGCGCCTCCTCACTCTCCTCTGATGATGAGGGGAACGACGCCGCATCGTCTGAGGACGACAGTGCGCCCGCTAAGAAGGCGGCGGCGGCGGCGCCCGCCCGCCCGCCCCTCCCGCCCCGCGACCCCCCCGCCGAGGCGGGCCGCCTCGCGCGCACGGTCTTTGTCTCCAATGTGGCCGCCTCCACCAAGCGCAAGGCCCTCGCGGCCACGTTCTCGGCCTACGGCCCCGTCGAAGCCGTCCGCCTGCGTTCGGTGGCTCTGTCTGACAAGGGCAAGGCCGCCGCGGATCGGCGGGTGGCGGTGCTGATGGCGGGCGGGCGGAAGGGAGGGGCGGCCAGCGCGGCGGGCGCGGCTGCCCAGGGCAAGAACGCTGACGAGAACACTGCGGCGGCCGGCGGCGCGCACGCCTACGTCGTCTTCACGTCCCCATCCTCCGCCAAAGCCGCCCTGGCCCACAACATGCGCACCATTGGCGGCCTCCACGTGCGCGTGGACATGGCGGCCCCGCCCCGGCGGTCGGCGGCGGATGCGTGGGCCGGGAAGGTGGGGGGTGACAGTGGGGGGGCGACCACCCCCTCCTCACCACGCCCCGCCTTTGACAAGGCCCGGTCCGTCTTCGTTGGCAACCTCCCGCCCGGTATCGCGGACGAGGCCCTCATCACCGCCTTTGGCGGCCCGCACGTGGCGGGCGAGGACGATGGCGGGTGCGTGACCGCGGTGCGGTGCGTGCGTGACGCGCGCACGGGGGAGGGGCGGGGCGTCGCCTTTGTGGAGCTCACGGACAGGGGTGCCGCCGCGGCCGCCCTGGCCCGGGATGGCACGCTCCTGGGCGGGCGCCCCCTGCGCGTGACGCGGGTCAAGGACGCGGCGGCCGTGGAGGCCGCCAAAAAGGCGCGCGCGCGGCGGGAGGCGCCACTGGCGGCGGCCGGGAGAGGGGGAGGCGGGCGGGAAGGGGGTGGCGGGCGGGGCACAGGGGGCGGCCGTGGTGGGCGTGGCGGCTTCGGCCGCGGGGGCTTCACCGGCGGCCGGGGCGGGCCCACCCCTCCCCCCGCCTCCTTCCAGGGCGTGCGCACCAAGGGCCGGGGCGGCAAGGTGTCGGGCGGGGCAGCGTCTGCGCCCCGGGCTGTGCGTGGTGGGCGCGGCGCCGGCCGCGCCGGCGGGCGGAGTGGGGGCCTTGGTGGGCACGATGGAGGGCAGGGTCGCGGTCGCTCGCCCGCTGCCGGCCCCCGTGAGGGCAAGCGCCCGTCCGTCGCGGCGCGCAAAGAGGGAGCTGGGAAGTGAGTGAACGAGAGGGGTGAGAGCGGGACCCAGTCATCATAGTACGTTCACTTTTCCACCATCACTTCCCGAGCACCCCCCAAAACCCACCCGTCCACCCCAACCCACCCCGTCCACCCACCCACCCACCCACCCTCATGGCCGGCGGCCACCCCCACTTCACCGGCAACGCCGACTTCGACCTATTCCAATCCTGGTTTGAGGAGATGATCCCCCGGCCAGAGCCCTGGGAGTCGGTGGAGGACCCTGGCTTCCGGTTTCCCGGTGCCGCCGGCGGCGGCGGCTATCGGGGTAGCTTACCCCGATACGGCCAGATCAGCGGCGTTTCGATGACCCTCATGTAGCGATTTTTGGCGATTTTTGGGCGATGGCAACGTCCGTAGGAAACGTTCCTCAACTGATGCGCCTCAGCAGCGGCCGTGGTGAGGATCGCACAGTCCTCTATCACGCGTACGCCAACCACGGGTGTGTCAACCCACAACATTTTCGTGTCGGCACCGTCGTCACCAGCAATTAAGTGGAGCATTGTCATCCCTTTCTGCGCGACGTGGTGACAGCAGAAGATTTAATGAGTTTCGTCGAGGATAACTGCAGGGAGTCCCACCGCTCGCAGCGGGAGGACGACCCGCAACCACCACCGTGCTGGACGAACGTGTACAGCCATGATCTCGACCTTTTGGCCTGGTCCTGAAACCAAGGGTGGCGTAGAGGTGGTGGAGAGAGTGTGTGTCATTTTGTCGTCGCAGGGCGCGCAGAAAAAAGGGAGAAGGTGAGAAGAAAATGAAAATGAACCGAAGGTATACGACCCATTCATAAAACACTTTTTTCATCACGCGCGCGCCTTGATGTCCTGCCCGTTCCGGGCCGCTTTCGGACGGGATGCACCTCCCGTTCCTGCTGTCCCCATTGCCCCACTCAGCGCCTGCCCGTTTAGCGGCGCCCGGGCGGCGGCAGGAGGCGGCGGAAACGGCACACCAGCTGCTGCGTCGAGCATTGGTGCGAGCGTGCCTGCCGCGCCTCCTACTGCCACCTGCCCCCTTGGCTTCGGGTCGGGTAAAGCCAAGCCTAGCTTGACCGGCCTGGACTGTCCGAAGTAAGTTTTTGAGAGGGGCCGTGAGCAGATGTGTTCTGGAGACAGCAGCAACCCGGCCCCTCCGGACCCGCCTTATTCTTTCTTTCTTTCCCAACCCACACCCCCTCCTTTTTGCTCAGGTGCCGCGCCCTCCTCCACAACCCCGTCACCCTGGCTTGTATCCACACCTTCTGTGCTGCCTGCTTGCCTTCTACTGCCCAGGACTGCCTGGTGTGCGGGGCGGACGTGAGCGAGAGGAGGGAAGATGAGAGGAAGAGGGAAAGGGTGCAGGGCCGACTGGGGGGCGAGGCGGCGGCCGCCGCTGCCGCCGCTGGCGACCCTGCATCTGCTGCGTCCGCGACCGCTGGTGTCTGGCTGGCGGCAGGCCTGGCGTCTGTGAAGGGAGGCAACACGGAGGCCGGGCTGGCGCGGCTGGGCGTGGCGGGGGCGACACTCGAGCGCGCCCTCGCCTCTGCTTCCGCCTCGCCCTTGCCCGCGCCCTCCACCACCGCGGCGACTGCCCTACTGGCCGCGGTCAAGGGGTCCCAGGGTGACTGCTGGCGGGCGACCGGGGATGTGGCGGCAGCGGCGGGCGCGTACGGGGACGCCGTGGCCGTGCTGGAAGGACAACTGGGCGGAGACAGCAGTGGCGCTGGTGGTGGTGGGGGAGCGCCCGGTCGCGCCTCTCTCTCGCTCGACCTCGTCCACGCCCTGGCCGTCACCCTCTCCAAGCTGGGCGACCTGGAGTATGGGCGGGCGGGCCCGGGTGCCGCGGCCAGGCTGTACGCGCGCGCGCTGGTCGCCCGGCTGCGGGCGGGCGGGGAGGGCGTGCCCCGGTGGGCGGGGGAGGTGGCTGACGAGGCGGCGGAGACGCGCACCTCGGCCTCTCCGCCCGACCCGCCCACCGCCGCAACCCTGCGTGTCGATGCCGCCCTGTCCGCCGCCAAGGTCGGGGATGCGCTGGCCGCGGCGGGCGCGGCGGGCGGCGCGGCGGAAGCGACCAGCCTGGCACGCGCCCTGGCGGGGAGGGCGCAGCAGGATGTGGCGGCGGGCGTGCTGGACGCCGGCGCGGCGGCCCGCCTGGGCCGCCTGCGCGCATTTTTAGAGGGGTAGCGTGCGGGCGGGGTGGGAAGTGAGAAAGAGAAAGAGAGAGAGAGGAGGGGAAACACAAATAGAAACCTCTCTCAACCCTCGCGCACTTTTTCTCCATCCACACTCTCATTTCTCATTTTTCGTTCTTTCTCTCTAGTGCTGCACGAGCGGGTTGTTTGTCAGCACGCCCGACGACGCCCAGGAGTCGCCCTGCGGGAGGGCCACACTCCCGTCCGCTGCCCCACCCGCCGCTGCCGCCGCGCTCCCTCCCTTGTGCGCCTGCTGGGCGGCCGCGACCCGGCCGCCCAGGGCGCGCAAAATGAACTGGCGCGCGCACAGGCGGCGGACGGCCCGGAGGTAGGCCTCCGCCCCCACCCCGCCCGCGCTCAACGCCCGGTCCAGCGCGTAGAGCGCGTCCTCGATCGCCATGTCCTCCGCCTGGCCGGCCAGGGCTTGCCGGGACAGGGCGTCCGCGGGCTCGACGGCGGTGTCCGGGTCGATGGGCGGGCCCCCGCCCACCCCGGGCGATTTTGGCTCGTTCGAGGCCAGCCACGCGTCCAAGGCGGCGGCCTGGCCGCGGAGGGCGCCCACCCGCTCCTCCAGCGCGCCCTTCTCAGCTACTAGTGCCGCCCTCCCGGCTTCCAACTGGGCCGCGCGTTCGGCCAGCTGCGCCCGGCGGCGGCCGTCGACGGTGGTGGACGCGGCATCGGCGGCCGCAGCCGCGGCCAGCGCGCCGCGCAGGCGGGCGGCCAGCCCAGCCATCGCGGCGGCCCGCCAGGCGGCATCCAGGTCGACCACATCGGCGCCGCCGCCGCCAGTGGAGGGGCGGGCGGTCGAGGTGGGCAGGGGGTGGGCGACGGGGCCGCCGCTGGAGGAGGAGGGCTGGGCAGTGCCGCCACCGCTCCCACTCCCGCCGCCGCCACCGAGCGCCGCGGCCATCGCCGCCAGGGCTCCCCCCCAGATCCCGCCACCTCCGCTCGGCCGGGATGGCGAGGAATGAATGGGATTGCTGGCCTGGAAGACGCCACCTCCACCGTCGGCGGCGGGGCGGGAAGGGGATGGGATGGGAGCGGCGGGCGTCGCTGTGGCCGTCCCGCCACCCGCTCCACTTCCGCTCTCATTCCAGCCCGGCGGCTTAGCAAACAGGGGCGGCTCACTCCCAAACTGGATGGACGCGTCATGGCACAGGTCGACCAGGTTGGAGGTGCCCCCGCTGGCCCCACCGGAACCGCCGCCGCACCAGGCGGAAATGTAGGAGGAGCTGACCAGGCCCGCCCCATCCACAAAGGTGTGCCGCGGCTTGACGACCATGTCCGGCGTGGGCGTCACGTACAGGAGCGGGGCGGCCCGGGGGTAGGTTTCGGGGACCCACAGGGTGATGGGGATGTTGTACTTGGTGCCCTATGGATGGGAAAAAAAAAAAAAAAAAGAGGAGAGAGACGTGAGACGAGGCGAGGTTGAAAAAAAAATCTGGAGAGCTCCGCCATCCCCTGTTCCCCTTTGTTCTCAAACCCCACGCGCGCACCAGGTAGTACATGGGCAGTGTCCCCTCCGCGCACAGCAGTTGCTGGGCCTTGCCGTTGGGGTAGGTGTATTCATCCACTTTGAGGACGAGGGTCGGGAATTCCTGACGGAGGAATGAGTGATGGGAGGGGAATGGGGGAGCGGAGGTGGGGGTTGAGAAGGCATTGAGATCGAGCGACTTGCGTGCCCTTTTGCTTCTCCTTTCCGGCGCGGCGCGCCGACGGGAACGCCTGCACACCCTCGCACCAGCCACACGCGCCCAACCCCCTTCCTCACCTGCACCAGGTCCAGCAGGTGCTGGCGCACGCCCCACTTTGACTCCCCCCGGTAAGGCAGCGTGCCCCGGCCCCGGGCCGACAGGACAGTGTCGATCCAGTCGGCGGGGGTGGACATGAGGGCGCGTTCGTGTGATGTGTGTGTGTGTGTGTGTGTGTGCTGTGTGTGCGGTCGGGTGGCGTGCGTGAATCCTTCCGGGAGGCGGCGGCGAGAGCGCGCACGCCAGGAGAAACAAACGACAATGATTTGATGAGAGAGCACTTCTTCATGCTCACTTTTTTCTAAAACTCTCCTCTCCAGCGCCCACAACACGCGGCGCTACGCATTGGGTGTGGTCCCTCAGACATGGACCATCGGGACGCCCAGGTCCTCCGCCCACTCGGGGTGGAGGCGTGGGCAGCCCGTCTCTCCGTCCTGGCCGCGCACCTGGGGCCGCCGCCGCCCCCCACACCTGTCCTCCCCCACCCCTCCCCGACCTCCGCCCCATCTGAAGCCGCCCTGGCCGCGGCCGCCGCCGGCATCGCCCTCCACCCCGACGTGGCCGCGGCCCTGCGAAACGGCACGCCCGTCGTCGCCCTGGAATCCACCATCGTCGCCCACGGCATGCCGTGGCCGGCCAACCTGGAGACAGCGCTGGCGGTGGAGGGCGTGGTGCGGGCGGGGGGGTGCGTGCCGGCCACGGTTGCCGTCCTGGGCGGCGTGCCCACGGTCGGCCTGACCCGGGCCCAACTGGAAGGCATCGCGCGGGGTGGGACGCGCGTCAAGAAGGTGTCCGCCCGCGACTTGGGTGCCGCCATGGCTGCCGGGCTGGACGGGGCGACGACGGTCGCCGCGACGGCCTTGCTGGCCGCACGGGCGGGCGTGCGCGTGTTTGTGACGGGCGGCCTGGGCGGCGTGCACAGGGGCGGCGAGAAGTCGATGGACGTGTCGGCCGACCTGGACGTCCTGGCGCGCACGCCCCTGGCCGTCGTGTGCGCGGGCGCCAAGAGCGTGCTGGACATCCCCCGGACCCTGGAGGCCCTGGAGACGCGTGGCGTGCCGGTCGTGGCGGTTGGGCAGGCCACCGTGCCCGCCTTCTTCTCGCGCTGCTCCGGCTGTGCCGCGCCCGCCCGGGTGGACAGCCCGGCCGAGGCCGCGGCGCTGGTGGCCGCGCACCTGCGGCTGGGCCTGGGAGGAGGGGGCGTGGTCCTGGCCGTGCCGTGCCCGCCGGGGCATGAGGCGGCGGCCGCCGCGGCAGAGGCGGCGACGGCGGCGGCGGTCGCGGCCGCCGAGGCCGCCGGCGCGACAGGCGCGGCCGCCACGCCCTTCATCCTCGCCGCCCTGAGCGAGGCCACGGGCGGCCAGTCCTTGGCGGCCAACATCGCGCTGATAAAAAATAATGCGGCGTTTGGGAGCGCGTTGGCGGTGGCGCTGGGCAAGAGAGGGTAGCACAGGGGCGTGCAAAAAAATACCACAACCCAGCCTCCTCCGTTTCTTTGGCCTCCACTCTGCACATCACAAGAACGCACGCGGTGCCGGGCGTGCGAGCAGAGCAAAAAGGTGAATAATGCGACGATGGCACACGCACACAAAGGCACACTCGCCTGTCCTTTCACGGGAACTCTGCGAACAACGCTCCTTTTTTTTTTTAATCGCCCGTAAACAATTCCATCCTGCCCCCCGAGAAGCCCGTCCCCTCGCATATCACGCACGCCCCTGTGCCCCGACCCATGCAGCTGAAGCACATCCCGCCCGGCATCAGGAACGTCGTCACATCCACCCGCCCGTTGAACTGGCGGGCCTCCTCCAACACGATCCCCCGGGGCGGGACGAAGCCATCCGGGTTGACGCACGTGCCGCCACACCCCTTGCAGACGTGCGATCCCAGACCCCCGCAGGCCGGGCAGGTGGACTCGGGCGGGAAGAGCGGGCCCGTGCCCGCCAGGTAAGCCGACTTGCGAGCCAGGAACGCTTTCTGGGAGGGCGAGAACGCGGGGGCCGCCGCCGTGGTGGTGGTGGGGGCGGGCTGGTCGGGGAAGGCGATGACGGCCGGGAAGGTCAGGGTGGCCGGGGCCGGGTCCGCGAGAGGGGCGGAGCGCGCGGGGACTTCCTCGGCGGGGGCGGGCTGGGGCGTCGCCCCGGGTGGGGTGGGGGTCGCAGCGCGGAGGCGGTGGGCGGGGCGGGCAGCCGGGTGCCCGCTGCAGGTGCGGGCCGCCTGTGTGTGTGAGTGTTGCACCGTGTGAGTGGGCTGGATGTGCGCGTCCACCGCCGCTGCGGCCGGCCCGCGCGCGCGCCGCGCCGTCTAGGCACGGCGCGCGTGGGGCAGGCAGGTCGCGGGGCGGGTCGGTTGGAGTTTTCGGGCCAGCAAAAAAAACCTCGCACGAGTCTTCCCTTGCGCGTGCCAAGAACAAAAACACTCTCTCTGCCCGCCGCCTTTCAAATCTGTTTGCACGACGGGTAAGCGCGGATGACTGAGCTCACGCAGGGAATAAAAAATCGACGCACCTGAGACCGCATGGCGTAACTTGTAGCGTCCTCCCCCCCCAGAAAAGGAGAAGCCGAAAAGAGACAATGTAGACATCGACAAAAAGCGAGCACGATTTTTTCACCTATTTCTTCATTCTTTATTGTTCTCCGTGCGCGGGGGTCAAGGGGGACGCGCACCGCCGTGCACCCCACCTCCGCTCGGCGGTGA